>Ga0302309_10000013_pt1 | contig 290777 bp, 263 predicted proteins | sample III_Palsa_N1_1_FD_200453 | JGI IMG/M metagenome (GOLD analysis project Ga0302309, IMG submission 200453) | Peat permafrost microbial communities from Stordalen Mire near Abisko, Sweden - III_Palsa_N1_1 | ecosystem: Environmental > Terrestrial > Soil > Palsa > Peat permafrost | place: Sweden...
TGAGTTAGGATTTGAAAATCCTACGCCAATCCAGGAACAGTCAATTCCGGTATTGTTAACAGGCAGCAACGATTTTGTCGGATTAGCCCAAACCGGGACCGGTAAGACTGCTGCCTTTGGACTGCCATTATTAGAACTACTGGATTTCGAAGAAAACTATCCGCAGGCACTTATATTGTGCCCAACGCGCGAACTTTGTTTACAAATTACTAATGATTTGAACAATTACTCCAAAAATATGCCCAATGTACACGTTGTTGCGGTATATGGCGGAGCAAGTATTTCAGATCAATTACGCCAGATTAAACGCGGTGTGCAAATTGTTGTTGCCACACCTGGTCGTATGCTTGATATTATCAATCGTAAAGCGATTGATTTTTCGAAGGTTAAGTTTGTAGTTTTAGACGAAGCTGATGAAATGCTCAACATGGGCTTTCAGGAAGACATTGACAGTATTCTCTCTACTACGCCCGACGAGAAAAAAACATGGCTGTTTTCAGCCACCATGCCTGCCGAAGTTCGCAGGATCGCGAAAAAATACATGACCGATCCGCACGAGCTTACCATGGGCACAAAAAACACAGGTAATGCTAACATTGAGCACGAATATTATATCATCCGTGCCCGTGATAAGTATGCCGCTTTTAAACGTATTGTTGACTTTAACCCTGAAATTTTCGGTATCGTATTTTGCCGTACCAAAATTGAAACTCAGGAAATTGCTGAGTCATTAATTAAAGACGGTTACAACGCCGATTCTTTACACGGTGACTTATCACAACAACAACGTGATAAAGTAATGAAACGTTACCGCGACCGCAGCCTGCAATTATTAATTGCTACTGACGTTGCTGCACGTGGTATTGATGTTAATGATGTTACACACGTTATTAACTATTCATTGCCCGATGAATTAGAGAATTACACCCACCGTAGCGGCCGTACAGCGCGTGCAGGTAAAACAGGTGTATCAATCTCTATCATCAACGGTAAGGAGCTTGGTAAAATTCGCCAGATTGAAAGAGTAATCGGCAAGAAATTTATTAAAGCCGAAATACCAACAGGATTTGACGTTGTTGAAAAACAATTGTTTGCCCTGGTACACAAAGTACATAATGTTGAAGTTAACGAGCAGCAGATTGAACAATATACTCCACGTATAATGGAGGAGTTCAAAGAGCTGAGCAAAGAGGATATCATTAAACGCTTTGCATCGTTAGAGTTTAACCGCTTTTTAGAATATTACAAAAATGCACCTGATTTGAACGCTGCTGTTGAAGAACGCCGTCCGTTTGAAGAACGTGGTGAGCGTGGCGAACGCGGAGAACGTGCTCCACGCAGCAACGGTGGTAAATCAGAATTTACCCGTTTGTTTATAAACTTAGGTTCAGTTGATGAATTTAACCGTGGCGATTTGCTGGGTTACATTTGCAACAATACCAAAATAAGCGGACGTACCGTTGGTAAGATCGACGTGAAGGGTGTTTACTCTTTCTTTGAAGTTGCCAATGATGATGTTGAAAAAGTAATGACCGGCTTTAAAGGTATCGACTTTAAAGGCCGCGAAGTTAGAATAGAAGTATCAGGCGAAGGTACCAGCAGCACCCGTACAGGTGGTGAGCGTCGTGAAGGTGGCTACAACCGTTCAGGTGGTGGCGAGCGTCGCGAAGGTGGCTATAACCGTTCAGGTGGTGGTGAAAGAAGCGGAAGCGGTGAACGTCGTGAAGGCGGAGCTGGTCGTGAACGCAGCAGTGCCGGTGGTGCTAGTGGTGGTGGTTTCCGTGATTTTTCAGGCAAACGCCGCGAAGATCGCCCTGAACGCCGCAGAAGATTTTAGTTTTCATATTGCTTCTGAGGAGAAGCATTTGAGTTTGTTTAGTTTAGTTTGATGAAGCCTCCCGTCGTAAGATCGGGGGGCTTTCGTTTTTTACTTAGTAAATGCTATTGTTGCCGAATCGGGTGTAACCAGCTCCAGTTGGTGTGCATCTATCTTTAATATGGCATACTTGGTATAAGGCAGGTTGCCCTCAAATGAGGTATAAATAGTATCGCCCTTAACAAAGTAATCCTCCGGATCCGGCGAATCACTCTCCAGGGCGAAAGATTTATCGGTTATTTTAAGTTTGCTGCCATCGGCCTTTGAATGCCACTCGCCTACCAGTTTTTTGTTTGATGTGCTTTTACACGCCGGGGTAAATAATATAAATGCACATGCTACATGCACAAATATCAATGGGTAGTTCTTCATGGCAACAAACGTTTAGTTTCAGCTTATCGGTCTCTTAGTTCCGACTTTTTACAGTAGTACTTATGTCCCTTTGAATTTACATAATAATAATGAGAATATTTATCAATGTAAATAGTTTGTCCTTTAGGGCCTTCTTTGCCTTTATATTTTTTGTCGACAACATCGGCTTTGCCTTTAGCTGCTACTTCTGATGTTTTGTGGCCAACGTCTTTAGCGTCTCTGTCAACCTTACTTTGTGCGTGGCTTTGAGTGGCAATAAATAGTCCTGCTGCAAAAATTGCAGCCTTAAATGCGTTTTTCATGGTAGTTTCTGAATTAAGTATATGTTATATATACTACCTAACTCAATTCTTCTGCCAAAAGTTTCATTTCTGATGCGGGAGAGCGTTTTTGATACAAAATATTGTACACCGCGTTGCAAATAGGCATGTGTACATTGTAGTTTTTGTTTACCTGGTGCAGGCAATTAACCGCATAATAACCTTCGGCTATCATGTTCATTTCTAACTGGGCCGATCTAACCGTATAACCCTTGCCTATCATGTTGCCAAAGGTGCGGTTACGGCTAAACTGGGAGTAAGCGGTAACCAGCAGATCGCCTAAATAAGCTGATTCTTTGATGTCCCTATCGATAGGGTGTACGGTATCAACAAAGCGTTCCAACTCGCGTATGGCGTTTGATATTAATACTGATTGAAAATTATCGCCATAACCTACGCCGTGGCATATGCCACTGGCAATAGCGTATACATTTTTTAGTACAGCACCGTACTCTGTGCCATATATATCGTCGGATACGTTGGTTTTAATATAACGGGTGTTTATCATCCCGGCAAACTCGGCGGCCAGCTCAATATCACTGGAAGCAATGGTTAAGTAGGATAATTTTTCAAGTGCTACCTCCTCAGCATGGCATGGCCCGCTGATCACTATAAAATCATCAAATGATATATTATAATGCTGGTTTAAAAATTCGCCGATGATCTGGTTCTCATCAGGCACTATGCCCTTTATGGCTGATACTATTTTTTTGCCAGCCAGATCAGCAGGGGTAATGCCTGCTAATGCTTCTTTAAGGAAAGCTGCAGGTACATTAAGCAGTATAAAATCTGCCGGAGTTATAAGATCTTTAAGATTTGTCGAGATGTTAACTGCCGGTACTTTAATGTCAACCGAGCTCAGGTAATTAGGGTTATGGCCGAATTTGTGGATATGCTCAACAGCCTGCGCGCTGCGCATCCACCAAAAAATCTCTTTCCCCGTAACATTGTCCGAGAGCATTTTAATATTGGCAGTAGCCCAACTACCCCCACCTACAACTGTGATCTTATTTTTTTGCTTAGTCATCAACAAAATAAAAATGTCCTGCCTGGAAAGTGTTCTTTCCGGGCAGGACAAATATATATTAGATTTAAGATGTTAGCTATGCGATAGGAGACTTTTATTTAAGATAGATTTAACTTCTATCTATTCTCCTAATTATCAGCAGGCTTGTCGAACAATTTCGATTTGTCAACCTTCTCCACCAACATGCCATCACTCAATGTTTTTGATATGGCTGAGTATGGTGCCGATACTACTTCATCGCCTTTTTTAAGCCCGGTTAATACCTGTATGTAGCTATCATCCTGTATGCCTGTAGTTACCAGTACCTGTTTCAGTTTGCCGGCATTGTAAACAAATACATATTCCTTAACAACGGTACTCATTTTTACCTGTTTGTCATCATCGCTGCTGTTGGCATCGCTTGGCTTGGCTGTCTTTTTATCTTCACGGGTAGTTACCGATTGTATCGGCACAGTTATGCCGTTTACGTGATTGGTCCTGATATCAACAGTAGCGGTTAATCCCGGGCGGAAAGGTGATGGGTTGGCAGCGGTCTTTTTAAGTAAGGCCACGTATGATTCAGGGTTGATGCGCACTTTAACAGTAAAGTTGGTAACCTGATCTGCATTGGTACCTACCACGTTGGCCGCGCTGCCAATCTCTGATACAGCTCCGCTAAATTTCTTATCCAGAAATGCGTCCACATCAATATTTGCTGAATCGCCAAGCTCTATGCGGTTAATATCGTTCTCGTTCACATCAACATTTACATCCATTTTGCTCAGGTCGGATACCGTCATGATATCAGTACCGGCAAATTGTATGGTACCCAACACACGGTCGCCTTTTTCAACAGTCAGCTTTGAGATTACTCCATCAATAGGTGAAAAAATGCTGGTTTTATCCAAATCCGCCTGCGCTTCCTGTACCGATGCCGATGACTGCGCCAACCCGTAGTTAGAGCCGATCACATTTTGTTTAGCAGCTTCAAGACCGGCCTTTGCACCTTCATAACTTGCCTTGGCAGCGTCGAACTCAGCAGCAGTCAATACTTTATTATCAAAAAGCGTTTGATCGCGTTTGTAGATGTTGGCCTGATTATCATAAGTAGCCTGTGCCTGTGCCAGCAATTGTTTTGAGTTGCCTACACTTGCCTTTTGGGTATTGTATGATGCTACGTTACGTTCAAAAGCCGATTTTAATGCATCGGGCCTTATTTTACAAAGCAGTTGGCCCTTTTTAACCACATCGCCTTCCTTAACCGGCAGTTCGACAATTTCGCCCGAAACCTCGGCAGTTATTTTTACCTCCAGGTGTGGCTTTATTTTGCCGCTGGCGGTAACGGTTTCAACAATATCGCGTACGGCAACTTTTTCGGTTGCCACCTGCGTTTTGCTCGGGCCGCCTAATAAGCCGGTCACTTTACCTACTACCAGTAAAACGATGACCACGCCAACCGTTATTAATATATATTTTGTAGTTTTTCCCATGATGCTTTTTTATTTCGGGTTTCGGATTTTCGATTTTGGATTTTATGTTTTTTAATGTCTTACAACGTTATAGGTATCCCCAAATAATAATCAATTACTTTACTTCTGAATATAACCGTGTACTTGGCCAATATCATATCAGTTTCGGATTTATTATAGTTAGTTAACGATGTATTATAATCAAGCGAGTTTACTAAGCCCACGTTATACCTTTGCTGTACAATATTAAAAGCTTCCTTATTAGCATTGTAGGTTTGTATGGCCGATAGGTAGCTTTTCTCTGCCGACTCCACATCCAGTACCGCCTGCGAAATAGTTTTGGTTAAAGTATTACGTGCAAGCTGTGTGCTTATTTGCGCATACTCGTAATTCAGTTTAGCCTTTCTTACCGATGTGCGGGCAGTAAAGTGGTTAAAAATAGGGATCTGCAAACTGATGCCTACACTCTGGTTAAAGTTATCATCAAACTGGCGGGTAAAGGAGTATGGCCCGTAAATTGGGTTTGATACCGGCTGTATGCTATTAACTATATCGCCTGTTGATGAAACCACACCTATAGGCTGCACAACAGGATTGGTAACCCCGGTTATCCGGTATTTATCCTGCGCGCTTGAATAATAAGAAGCCAGGTTACCATACAGGCCCAGTATTGGGAAGTAATTGCCTTTAGCTATTTTGATTTGTTGCAGGTAACTTTTTTCCTGCAATTCGGCCAGGTGCACATCCGGATTAACGTTCATAGCTGTTTTAACTACTTCGTCAGCATCAAAGAATGTCTTAACATCATTTAATTTACTTACATCAGGTCTTTCAACTACAATGTCAGAATCAGGGCTCATTTCCATATACTGTTTTAAAGTAAGGATAGACGAAGCGTATTGATTTTGCGCTGTAGTAAGGTTAAGCTCCGCAGTTGAAAGGCCTGCTTTGGCTTGCGAAAGATCGGCAAGGGTTTGGTTACCGGCGTTAAAACTCTTCTGTGTCCTGTCGAGCGTTATATTTGAAATGCCGATTTGCTGTTTGGCGGCAGTTATCAGATCCAGATTGGTCAGTATCTGTAAATAATCAACCACAACATTTAAAATAAGGTCGTTCTTAACTTTGGCTACGCTTGTTTTATCAGCATCGAGTATTATTTTATTTTCGATGATCTGGTTGCGCAGCTGCCCGCCCTGGAAAAGCGTAACCTGCACCGCCGCGTTAGCATTTACGTTAAAAATAGTTTGATTGGAGTACGCGTAAGCGCCTGATACCGGGCTACGGCCAAAACCCCAGCCGGCGGTTGGACTGGCACTGGCGCTGGGCAGTAAATTATACTTACTTTGGTCAACATCCTGGGCAGCTAATGATTGGGTTACCTGCGCCTGTTTAATAGTAAGGTTGCGCTGTAGGGTAAGGTCGACAGCTTTTTGCAGGCCGATTACCTGCTGGGCATTGGCGGTAAAGCCAATTACCATAAGCATAATGCCGGGTAGAAATGCCTTCTTAAATTTTAATATATGTTGTGCCATAAGGTTATATTTGTCCGTTCACGGATGCTGTGATGCCATCCATGCCTTTACTTTAATAATTGTACTTATTATATAGTTAATGTACAGGTTGTTATGAATTATTGAACCTAACTATTGTTATTATAAAAAATGTACCTGTTCAAAACACCATCGTTGTTAAAAAAGCTCTATCCCCAACTTATTTGGGATATGAAACAGGTGAAACCTTCCATTTTTCTCACTTTTGACGATGGCCCCATACCTATTGTTACACCATTTGTATTAAATATTTTAAAACAGTACAATGCCAAAGCAACCTTTTTTTGTATCGGCGATAATGTACGCAAACACCCCGATATTTTTGAACAGGTAAAGGCTGATGGCCACGCCATTGGCAACCATACCTACAACCATTTAAAAGGCTGGAAAACAGACGGCCAGGATTACCTCAAAAATACATTAAAAGCTGATGAATTATTGCATTCAAAACTTTTTCGCCCGCCGTATGGCAGGATCAAACGCGAGCAGATAAAACTACTTAAAAACGCCATCCCCGGCATTAAGCTGGTGATGTGGGATGTACTAAGCGGCGACTTTGATATTAACCTGGAACCCGAGCGCTGTTTAAAAAAAGTTTTAAAGTACACCGGCAACGGCTCCATAGTGGTTTTTCACGATAGCCTAAAGGCCTTTAACCGCCTGGAGTATGCTTTGCCAAAGGCGATGGAAGCCTGGAGCAAGGCAGGGTATAGTTTTGGTGCCTTAGCCCCCTGAAGGGGGAACGTTTCCTTTTTGTCATGCTGAGGTACGAAGCATCTGTTATACATGCGGACGATTATCGTTCGTTTAGGAACGCGGATAGGTTCTTCGCTACCGCTCAGAATGACAAGAGGGTTTGTCCGTCCGTCCGGAAGATAAGGTGATGCGAACACTTGCGGACACTTTCAGGGTTGGGTTACATGAGGTATGTGTGCTTTATACTGGTCTAAGTTTAACGGAGCTTAACTTAGATCCTATAATTCACAAAGCTTCCAGCTTATTAAAGTAAGAAGGACTCCCGCTCTATTTAAATCGAAGTTTTAAACTTCGACCAGTGATGCGGCTTTTTAACAGGTTTGTGTTGTTATTTACTTTTGAATTTCCGAAACTTTGTTCTTTCACAACTAATTGACAACGACATGGATACGAAAGAACCAAAATCAGCAGACGAACACAATTCATCGGAACTGGGGTCATCAATGAACAGTGTACAAATTGAACAAAAAAGCTATGAGATGCCTCCGCGTGAGGGGATCAGCATCGCACATTTTCTCACCGTCGCCGACATAGAACGATCGGCCCGCTTCTACGAAACGGTCTTCGACGGCCGTATCCTGAGCAAAGGCGATAGCGATGGTGCGCCTGCATATATTCAGATCGCCAATACCTGGCTCCTGGTCAACGTTGGCGGCGGACCAACACCCGACAAGCCGACGGTAACGCTCAGCGTCCCCAACCCGGATCACATCAACAGCTTTATGAATATCCGCGTTGCTGATATTGAAGCGTGTTATGAATTATGGAAAAGCCGGGGAGCTAAGTTTATCACGAAGCCGATCCCCAAGTATGGCGAGATACGTTGCTACATGCGCGATCCTGACGGTTATATTATCGAAATCGGGCAGAGCACGGACCTTACTTACGGTTGATACTCCCTATGCGAACGGGCACTATCGGCGCAAATAAAAAAGCCCCGTTCAGCTATGAACGGGGCTTTGAATTATAGATGAATACTGTTAAAAATTCAATGTAAACTTGGTGTACAAGCGCATACCATTAAAGCCCATCTGCACTGCCTCAAACGGACCGCCTGATTCGCTGTCGCCAAAAGAGCTGGTGCCGCTGGTCGGGTTGGTTGAACCTTTAACCAGGTCGGTGTCAGGATGTACATTAAACAGGTTGTCAACACCTAATGTCCACGCTATGTTCTTGCGGATCCTGTAGGATACATACAGATCGGTAGTGATCTTAGGTGAAAAGTTGAATATTTCCGGTACTGGAGTGGTAGTTCCATCCAGGTATACCGAAGGGAAATATTGGTCGGGGGCACTTGCTGCCGGACTCACCTCGCCAAAACCTAATTCTTTTACATCACCATAATAAGTAAGGTGTGTACCAAATGCCAATTTATTGATACCGTATTCCAGGTTCAGGGTAAACTTAGCTGCCGGCGCGCTGGCTTTCAGGAAATATTGCTCCCTGTCATCAAAGAAGGACGCGCTATCAGAAGGAGTTTTTTTAAGTGATGCCGGGATATGGATCTGATCGATATGCAGGTTTTGGATGTTGCCTGCCAATAAAGCGTTGAAATGGCTGTTACCCCAACGTTTTTTGTAATCTATCACAATATCAACACCTTTATTGGTAGTGTTTACCGCGTTAGCAAAAAACTGCGCCTGTTGCGAGTTTTGGGCCTGCAATATATAATTGATAGTACCCGGTGTACTTATGTTACCCAATGCAGGGTCGCCGGTGTTATAGGTACCGGATATAACTATCCTGTTCTTGATCTTTATATCGTAACCATCAACAGTAACGGTTAAGTTATGTAATGGCTGCCAAGCAAAGCCTAAGCTATAGTTAACCGATGTTTCAGGGGTTAGCTTAGGGATCTCTGCCGCTTTTGCCGCCGCCGATACCGTTGATACCAGCGTGGTATAATACAAGTTACCACTTACTATATTGGTATTGGTATTGCTAAAGTTGATCTGCTGCAATGTAGGCGCACGGAAACCTGAACTTATTGACCCACGCAGATTAAAGTTATCGGTCAGCTTATAACGTGTTGCAAATTTAAATGAGCTTTCGCCGCCAAAATCAGAGTAATGCTCCACACGGGCAGCACCATCAATCAGCCATTGTTTGGTGACATCCAAAGCACCTTCAGCATAAAAGCCTTCATTGGTACGTGATGCTACGGTTGCCTGGCTCGGGGTATAACCCGGATAACCTTCAGAACCTGAAGCTTTTGAATACAGCGTATCCTGACCTGCTGATCCTATACCTGGTAGTTTAGCGCCGCCATCAATATAAGAATTAGGCTCACCTGCATATAGTTGGTAGCGCTCATACCTAAACTCGCCACCAAATGATAATTGCAAGCCTTGTGCCACATGTGCAAAGCGCTTGGTTACATCAGCATTAGCGGTGTTTTGTAAAAAGTTAAAGCCGCCATCATCAAACCGGGTTTGGATAGGCTGACCAGCCACATAAGGCAATGAGGCATTAAAAGTATTATCGCCAAAATAATGGAAATCATTTCTGCCGGTGTTATCGCTGATATCCCAGTCCCAGTTGCTTTCAGTAGTACCCCTAAAACCAAAGGCAGCCGACATATCCTTAATGTAAACATCCTCCTGTGGATCATAATACACATTGTCCGGATTATAAGCCGCGCCTGCCGGAGCATCTATTTTCATAATGCCTGGTACAAAAATCAAGTTACCATTGGCATCTGTAGGGAATTTTGTTGGATTTGCACGCAGGCCGTTATCATAGTTCCAGCTGCGAGTGTAGGCGTACACATTGGAGTGCTTATAGTTATAACCGCCAAAAGAGTAAAAAACTGTTTTAGTACCTTTTATAGGTATCTCCATGTTGTACATACCACCGCCAGACGCTACTGAACCATCACCAAAGGCACGGCGCTCGCGACTTATTGCACCATTTGGATCATCTCTAAAAGTTTTGCCCTCGTTCTCATAATTACCGCCAACGTTTAAAAAGCCGCCGTTTTTACCTATCGCAACGCCATAATCAGCGCCCAGCGTAAACGTTTGACCGTCGAATTTTTTACCTGTATAATAAGCAGCAGGGTCTGAATAGTTCAGGGTGTTATATTTTTGATCGTTATAACCGCTGAAGCCTGCATTTATGGTTAAGTGGTTAGTGTCTTTTTTTAATACGATATTTATAACACCCGCAATCGCGTCAGAGCCATATTGCGCGGATGCACCATCACGCAGAATCTCCACATGATCAATTGAGGCTTCGGGAATCGCGTTTAAATCGGTACCGCTGTTACCACGGCCACGTGTACCTACCTCGTTCACAAAGGCTGATTGGTGGCGGCGTTTGCCGTTAACCAATACCAATGTTTCATCAAAACCGAGGCCGCGTAAACTGGCAAAATCTATCGCGTCCGATCCATCGCCACCACTTTGTTTGTTGTAGTTGAATGATGGCACCTGCTGGTTCAGCTGGCTCATCAGGTCGGGCTTGGCGGTTGTTTGGTTTACCTGGCTTATGGTCACCACATCTACCGGTACCGGCGATTCAATTTTTGTGCGGCCACCGCCACGGTTACCCAGTACAACTACTTCTTTTAATGATTCTGATGACGGTGCCAACTCCGTATTCAGCACATTTTTTCCGTCAGCAATAACCACACTCACGGTTTTCTTTTCGTAGCCTATGGCCGAGAAAGTAATTTTATAAGTGCCTGCTTTTAATGACAGGGAATAAGCGCCTGCCGCGTTGGTTGATGTACCTGCTCCTGAAGGCATGGCCAATACTGTGCCTGCTTCAACAGGCTTACCGGCACTTGTTACCGTGCCCGTGAGGGTTTGGGCAAAAAGCGGTGTACAAACCGACAGAAATGCCCCTAAAAGGAATAAATGTAAACGTAATTTCATGTTTTGTTGAGGTTGGTTAAAATAATATGTTAATTTATTCCTAAAATAAAATTATTATTCGGTTAAATATCATTTTACCAAAATAATTGATGTATTATGATCAATTATTACAAATTAAATTAGTATTGCATTCATTTATAATATAAAATTTAACAATTATTCAAAATATCTATATATTATCTTTAATTTTTATAAAAATCAAAGACACAAATACTCATATTTTCTAAATAAAAGTGATAATTAATAAATTCTATAGTTTAATAATAGATTTAAATTGAATATAATAGACATTAGCATGAATATTTTAACCAATTAAACATTTTGGGAATAATTTTTTGATAATTATTTAGATTCCAGGCCTAATAATTCACACAGCGCATCTGTAAATTATTATATACAGGAAAACATATGCCTATTAATATTGTGCATATCCTATAATTCACAAAGCTTCCAGCTTATTGAGGCAAGAAGGATTCTTGCTCAATTTTAGGTCGAAGTTTAGAAACTTCGACCAGTGAGAGAGGCATTCGAAAGTACTATTGAACGACATTTTTATAAATAACCCCATCTTTCATAATGATGAGAAAGTTTTTTTCGGGGTCTTCTACCAATTTAATATTCTTAATCGGGTTGCCATCTACCAGTAGCAAGTCGGCATATGCGCCCTGTTCTATTACACCGAGTTTACCTTCAGGGTACGGATTGCGCGGACCGGATAGCGCCAATAATTGTGCATTGGTAGATGTTGCCATTTTTAATATTTCGTAAGGTGTATACCAGCGGGTTAGTTTAGCCAACTGGGCTCCCTGCCTTGTTGCCAGTTTTGCATCGAAAAGGCAATCAGTCCCCCATGCTGTTTTTATTTTATATTTTTTGGCAAGTGTGTAGGCATTATCAGTACCCTTGGTCATTTCCAGTTGTTTTTTCCGGTTTTCAGATCCTTCCGGCTGGGGGTTTGCGTCTTCATCATCTAAAAAAGGCTGTAATGATAGCCATATCCCTTTTTGGGCAAGCAATTGGGCGGTAGCGTCATCCATCAGCTGGGCGTGTTCTATACACTTTACACCGGCTTGCACTGCGGCGGTAATGGCTTTTGGTGTGTAAGCATGTACAGCTACATAAGTTCCCCAATTGTCGGCGGCATCTACTGCCGCTTTAATTTCTGCCTCCGTAAACTGGGCCACATCCAATGGGTCATAACTGGAAGCTACGCCGCCGCCAGCCATCAATTTTATCTGGGAGGCGCCTAAACGCAATTGCTCCCTCGTCCTCATTAAAACCTGGTCGGCACCGTCAGCAATAATGGTCATCCCGGTTTTTTCAAAGTAACTCAGGGGCGCGCCTATTTGTTTTGGTACATCGGTAGGCATCCCGAAGTCGCCATGCCCGCCGGTTTGAGAAATAGTGGCACCACTTGGATAAATGCGTGGCCCTTTCACTATCCCCTGGTCTATTGCTTTTTTTAAGCTGAATACCGCCCCACCCATATCACGGCCTGTGGTAAATCCCCGCATTAATTGTTTCCCGGCGGCATCTGCTGCAACAAGATTTACATACCCTATATCTGATATCATAGCTAATTGCAAAGGAATAGATTCCATTGTTAAATGTACGTGCGCATCAATCAGTCCGGGCATCAGAAATTTCCCCTTGCCGTCAATAATTGTTGTATTGGCGCTTCGATCTGTAGGAATGGGGTTGGCAGAAATAGTTTTGATCAGGTTGCCTACTATTAATACATTTCCGATGGTCGTCTTTTCATCTTTCCCATTAAAAATCTCTACGTTATTGATCAGTATCGTTTTTGTTTGCCCAAATGCAAAGCTTTTGATGAAGATGATGGTAGATATGACAATAAGTTTTGTAGTTTTCATATTGAATGATTTTTGGGTGTTACTTAAAGGTAAACAAAATTCGGAAATCAGCTATCGTCTGATTAATATTCCTGTTTATTCCACTGAATGTAAACGTATAACAGGATTTATCAATTAACCTGTAAACTTTTTTTAGGACAAGACAGGTGGTCGAGCGAAGCAAAGACCGGGTGAGTTGGCGGAGCGCGTTGAAGTTCCGCGTTAGGGATGGCAGCGGATACCGGCCACTCAAGAGCCTCAGTGCAAGCCGAGCTTAAGGCCTGTAGCCGTATGAGCGTACAGCCCGGGCCGCAGGCAACGCCCTAAACAAACCCCTTATCTACCACACTGTAAAACGCACCAATAATTGCGATAATATATCGTGACATAATACATTATTTGGCTGCCCATGCTCACCCTAAAGAATTTACTACTTCGCCTGAGTTTTGATGCGGATAACGCACTTTAGCTTGCCGAAAAGTCATTTTTTCAACCTCTCCACAATAGCTGATAACTTTTAGAAAAAAAGTGGTAAAATGTTCTTATAAAGCGTATCTTTGCACCCCGACGCTGAGAAGTCGGATTTTCGCTTTCAGCGCATAGTATTTCATGTTCACAGCCGGTAGTTTACAGTCCTTAACCAGACCGCGACTTACGGCCCAAAACTTAAGACTAAAGTTTAACAACTATGCCCAAAGACACCTCCATCAAATCCGTACTAATTATTGGTTCAGGCCCTATTATTATAGGCCAGGCGTGTGAATTTGATTATGCAGGCTCACAAGCCGCATTATCATTAAAGGAAGAAGGTATTTCCGTATCAATCATAAACAGCAACCCTGCTACCATTATGACGGATAAGGTTATCGCCGACCACGTTTACCTTTTACCGCTAACCTCCGAAAGTATTGAGAAAATATTACAGGAGCAGCAGATTGATGCCGTACTGCCTACCATGGGCGGCCAAACAGCGCTTAACCTTTGTATTGAGGTTGCCGAGCGCGGTATCTGGGCCAAATATGGTGTTAAGATAGTAGGTGTTGACCTGGCAGCTATTGAGAAAACAGAGAACCGCGAGGCTTTCCGTCAGCTGATGGTTGATATTGGCGTGGGTGTGGCAACATCAAAAATTGCCAACTCGTTTTTAGAAGGTAAAGAAGCTGCACAGCTAATCGGCTTTCCGCTGGTTATACGCCCAAGCTATACGCTGGGTGGTAAAGGCGCGGGCTTTGTACATAAAAAAGAAGAATTTGATGCAGCACTAAGTCGCGGCCTGCAAGCATCGCCAACCCACGAGGTTTTGGTGGAGCAGGCAGTTTTAGGCTGGAAAGAATACGAGCTGGAATTGTTAAGGGACAGTAATGATAACGTAATTATCATCTGCTCTATCGAGAATTTCGACCCAATGGGCATCCATACCGGCGACTCGATAACCGTGGCACCAGCCATGACCCTGAGCGACCGTTGCTACCAGGATATGCGTAACCAGGCCATCAAAATGATGCGCGCCATAGGTAACTTCGCAGGTGGCTGTAACGTACAGTTCTCGGTTAACCCGGCTGATGAGGCGATCATCGCTATCGAGATCAATCCGCGTGTATCACGTTCATCGGCACTGGCATCAAAAGCAACCGGTTACCCTATCGCTAAAATAGCTGCAAAGCTGGCCATAGGTTATAATCTTGACGAAATAGAAAATCAGATCACCAAAACAACTTCAGCTTACTTTGAGCCGACGCTGGATTACGTGATCGTAAAGATCCCACGCTGGAACTTTGATAAATTTAAAGGTGCCAACCGCGAGTTGGGCCTGCAAATGAAATCGGTAGGTGAGGTAATGGGGATAGGTCGCAGCTTTATCGAGGCTTTACAAAAGGCCTGCCAGAGTTTGGAGATCGGCCGTGCCGGCTTAGGTGCCGACGGCAGACAAAGCCGCAACCTGGAAGAGATTATGCACAGCCTGGAGCATCCAAGCTGGGACAGGTTGTTCCATATATATGATGCTTTAAGTTTAGGCGTACCAATTGAATCGGTAAGAAAGGCAACTAAGATAGACCGCTGGTTCCTGAACCAAATAATGGATGTAGTGAACCTGGAAACAGAACTGCGCCGTTATTCACTGAATAACATTCCTGAAGATTTCTTCTTTACGTTGAAACAAAAAGGTTTCTCGGATACACAGATCGCCTATATATTAGGCAATGTTACCGAGGAGGATGTTTACCAGCGCCGTAAGGCACTGGGTATAAAAAGGGTGTACAAAATGGTTGATACCTGCGCGGCAGAGTTCTCGGCCAAAACACCTTACTACTACTCAACCTACGAGGGCGAGAATGAATCCATCTCGTCAGACAAAAAGAAGATCATCGTATTAGGCTCGGGCCCGAACCGCATAGGTCAGGGTATAGAGTTTGATTACAGCTGCGTACACGGTCTGCTTGCCGCTAAGGAGTCAGGTTTTGAAGCCATCATGGTTAACTGTAACCCTGAAACAGTATCAACCGACTTTAACATGGCCGATAAACTGTACTTTGAGCCGGTTTACTGGGAGCATGTAAGAGAGATCATCGAACTGGAAAAACCTTACGGTGTGATAGTTCAGCTGGGTGGCCAAACTGCCCTGAAAATGGCTGAGAAAATGCACGAGCATGGCATCAAGATCATCGGTACCTCGTTTGATAACATGGATATAGCCGAGGATCGCGGCCGTTTCTCTGACCTGTTGAAAGAACTTGAAATTCCATACCCTAAATATGGTGTAGCCGAAAGCGCTGAAGAAGCATTGGAAGTTGCACACGAAGTTGGTTACCCGGTACTGGTACGCCCAAGCTATGTTTTAGGCGGACAAGGCATGAGCATTGTAATAAATGATGAGGACCTTGAAAAAGCGGTAGTAAGCTTATTAAAGAACCTGCCCGGCAACCGTGTACTGATTGACCACTTTCTTGACCGCGCGGCTGAGGCGGAGTCGGACTCGATCAGCGATGGTGAGGATGTGCATATTGTGGGTATGATGGAACACATCGAACCTGCCGGCATCCACTCAGGCGATTCATTCGCGGTGCTGCCACCGTTTGATCTGTCTGACAGTGCCATACAGCAGATGGAAGAGTACACCATTAAAATAGCCAAAGCACTGAATGTACTTGGTTTGCTGAACATACAGTTCGCCATTAAAAATGACAAGGTATATGTGATAGAGGCTAACCCCCGCGCTTCACGTACAGTACCATTCATAGCCAAAGCATACGATGTGCCTTACATTAACATAGCTGCCAAAGTTATGCTGGGTGTAAACAAACTGAAAGACTTTACCATTGAGCGCAAGCTATGGGGCTACGCGATAAAAGAACCGGTGTTCTCATTTGATAAGTTCCCTGAAGTTAACAAGGAACTCGGCCCTGAGATGAAATCAACCGGCGAAGCCATCCGCTTTATACCCAACCTGCAGGACCCATACTTCAGGCACCTGTATAAAGAGAAATCGATGTATTTGAGCAAGTAATTTTTAGGCCGAAAGCATAAAGGTAAAAGGCGAAAGGTGGGAATCTTTCGCCTTTTTTGTGGAGTATAATTCATTCAGTACTTTTATCAATATACACAAGCCAATAATCACATGTCACAAATAAAGTTTACCGTAATTGATTATGATAGATATGAAGATGAAACGACGTTTGAAATTAATTTTGTAAGTGGTGGTGTAACAAGTTATTTAAAGTTCTATGGTTATTCTGATACTTTTAAAGAATTTGCAAATAGTTTAATTCTATTCCCACAATTAATTACAGACACGGTGTCATTTCAAGTTGGTGAAAATGATATAAAATGGGCGTACTACCTGCTCATGAAGATATTTTGCTATGAAAGAAACGGGCATACAGCAATTCAAATTATTTTAGATAATCATCAACAATCGCCAGATACAATAAAAACTGAATTTTACATTAAGACTGTTCCGGCTGCGATAAATAATTTAGGAAAATTGTTATTTCACTGGGACCCCAAAACAGAAAAGGAATTGATCTGGAATTGTTAACAATTACCGTTGGCGGGTTTGTCCTCAAGTGTTGGTCAGGAAAACGGACGGACAAGACAACTAATTCATTACCCAGCGTCATTGCGAGGAGGAACGAAGTGGCAATCCCCGACTAGCAGATCAACCATGCTTATCCCTTTGCCCTGTAAAGTTCGGAATTGCCACGCTATCGCTCGCAATGACGCTTGGTGAAGGTGCGGTGAACCAATGACGCTTGGTGAGGTTTGTCCGGAGCTTGTCCACAGGTGTCCTTTCGGGAAGCGGACGGACAAACAACTAATTCATCACCGCGCGTCATTGCGAGGTACGAAGCAATCCCCGACTATGCAAATCGGCTATGCTTATCTCTTCGCCCTGTACATTTAGGGATTGCTTCGTTCCTCGCAATGACGTGCAATTTTACTAATCACTAATCTGCAACCACTAATCTCTAATTTTATTTGGATTAATTATAAATAATAATCACTTTTGTATCAACACGAGAAATATTGATGCAGACTATTGACGCCATTTTTCCTGAGATAACACTTGAAGAAGTTTTTACAACAACTTCGGGCGCTATTTACCAAAGTGATAAAGAGAGTTGCTGGTATATTGATTTTGTCGGTAAAGTTGCCCGGTTTGATTACCGTAGCTTGCTAAAGCTGAAAAAAGCGATCTACAGTATTGATATTGAGGCATTGTTGTTAAAAAGCACCAAAACTGCCGATCTCGAGATCGTATTCATCTGTGCCTGCGATCATTGCTATGTATTAACCACCCTGGAGATAATAGCTATGAAAGAATTACTGCAAGGCACCTTCGCCATGCTGGAATTGAACCACATTATACAGGATCGCCTGTACCGCCTGGCGTTTTAATCTTTATTTAGATTTATTTCATATTGATCCTCAATAGTTAAATTGTGGATTTATAGCATTATTATTGTTACAACCTATTAGTTATACAATTAATTTGATGCTGCTATGAAAGATATTTTGCGTGTAAAATCCCTGATCTCAGCCGAGATAGAGACGCTTTTAAATCAACAGATAAAAAAAGAAGCACAGTCGTCTGCCATTTATTTAGCTATGGCCTCATGGTGCGATAGGAATGGTTTCGATGGTTCATCCGTATATTTTTTTAAACAGGCCGACGAAGAAAGGCATCATCAGCTTAAATTTTTTAAATATGTACTCGATATGGGCGGAACATCAATTTCCCCTGATATCACCGGCATAAAAATAGAATATAACTCTTTTCGCGAAGTGTTTGAGGATGCGCTCGACCAGGAAGTAAGCGTAACCCAATCTATAAAAAGCATAGCAGCCCGTTGCCATAAAGAGCAGGACTACGTAACCCTTGAGTTTTTAAATTGGTTCCTGAAAGAGCAGCGTGAAGAAGAATACAAAGCACGCCGCGCGCTTGAACTGTTTGAAGTTATTGGCGAGGAAGGTACCGGCCGCTGGCAGATCGACAGGCACGTTGGCGATATTAAATACGATAGCGGGGCTTAAGATTCCTGCGTAAGTTTTTGCAGGAGTTTTAACACATCTTTTTCGGCATATTCTTTTAGCCAGATATTATCTGGCTGTATGTTACAGACCGGTGCATAATCACACCGGTCTGAGCATTCTATCCTGATCACTTCAACATCGCCCCCATAATATTTTTCGAAGGCCTTAACATTTTTGTATAAATGTTTACCACCTCTTTTTGCGCATTTGCTGCCTGTGCATATGTATAGCACCCTATCGGGTATAGTAAACTTGCCCATTCTTTTAAGCTTAAAGGCGAAAGCATAAAGGTAAAAGCGTTGCCCTTATGCTCTTATATTTTCCTTACTCAATTATCTTTCACCTAAACAGAAAAGACAAAGATAAAAGGTTTTTAGCTCTTTCTGCTTTCGTCTTTGCGCTTTCAGCTTTTACCTTTCAGCTCAATGCCTACTTATCCACCATTAAACCGCTAACTTCAAAAGTAAGACTTTGTTTGGGGTTGGCGTTTACACTGTGTTGTTTTTTGCCTGTAACGGTATCACCTGCAAAATGCTGCCCATCATCCGCAATAAATTGCTTTTGGGCCACGCCTTCAATAATTACTGTACGGCCCTTTAAGTCGGCTGGTATGGTTACGGCATAATCTTTAAAGTGCGCGTTAATGATTTTTCCATTACCGGCATCCAACTCAAACCAGCCACCCTTTGTTTTGGTAACTTTAATCACTTTGCCTTCAATGGTGGTGTTTATACGTGTGCGTGTATCCATATAGGTTTCCAGTTTTGTAGCAGGCATCATACTTATTGTACTGGGTTTTGTGCCGTAAACCGTGCCATGCGGCAAAGCGGTATGTTGTTGTGCCCCGGCAGTAATCGTAAACAACAGGGCAAATAATAAATGCAATGATTTCATGAGATAGTGGCTTTAATAACTAAATATTACAACAATAAATAGTCGCCATGGTTTCAGCACAACAGAATCAGCGCTTTAAAACGTTAAAATATGTGAAAGTATCTAAAAAATTACCGACTTATTAATCCAATACGATAACTTCGCAGTTAGTTTTGTCCGTGTTGGTATAATCCATACGGATACTACTTTTGCAAGACCAGCGTTATGGTCAGAGTTTTAGTTTATAACATATAAAATCTTTATTATTTGTCACCTTATATATACATGAAAAGCCCCTTATTAAAAAAAGTACTTTTATCAGCATTTAGTTTATCCATATTATTGATTATAAATGGTTGCGGTAAAACAGATACTACTACACCGGCAACCGAAGCTACTTTATTAACAAACGGAGTAATAGCGAATGTAACATCCACAGGCGCGCAAAGCGGGGGTATAATAACCAACAATGGTGGGGCTGATGTATCAGCAGCCGGAGTTTGCTATAGTTCATCAAACCAAACACCAACAATATCTGATTCGAAAACATCTGATACCCCGGTAACCGACCCCGCAGGTACGAAAAGCTATACAAGTACAATTACTGGTTTAACAGCCGCTACAACCTATTATGTAAGAGCATATGCAACTAATAGTGCAGGTACAGCATATGGCTCAGTAGTAACCTTTAAAACTAATGATGTTACAGGTATACTTACATCAGTAAGTACATTGGCAGGCGGTATTGCAGGCGGTTTTTTTGACGGGAGCGGTGCAAGCGCGTTATTTTCAAATCCACAAGGCGTGGTTACCGATGCGCAAGGTAATGTGTATGTTGCCGACGGTTTTAATAATAGGATTAGAAAGGTTACCCCACAGGGAATTGTTACCACTTATGCAGGTGATGGCAATGCAGGATTTTTGAACGGCCCGGCAGCAAGCGCTGAATTTTATGCCCCGCAAGGTATAGCCATTGATGCCCAGGGAAATTTATTTGTGGCTGATTTAGGTAATAACGTGATACGTAAAATTAGCACCGCTGGTGTAGTTAGCACATTTTGCGGTAACGGAACCCGTGGTTATGTAAATGGCGCTGATACATTAGCAGAATTTAATAACCCACAAGGTTTATGTGTAGATGCCAGCGGAAATGTTTTTGTTGCCGACCGCAGTAATAACCTGGTACGTAAAATAACAGCCGCAGGTGTTGCCAGCAATTTTGCGGGCTCTGGTGCTGCTTATTACTTTAATGGTACAGGCTCTGATAACGCGTTTAACGGGCCTAAAGGTGTAGCTGTAGATGCATCAGGGAATATTTATGTTGCCGATGCCGGGAACTACTGTATCCGTAAAATAACACCTGCACAAGTAACATCTACATTGGTAGGCGGCCCGGTACAAACAACTATAGTAGGTTCGCCTGCAGGCATAGCCATTGATAGCAAAGGTAATCTTTACATTTCTGATCAAACCGGCCGTATACTTGAATTAACTACAGGCAATGTATTGTATACTTTGGGGGGCACCTACAATACAACTGGCTATGTTGATGGTCCAGGTACTACTGCTAAATTTAATGGCCCGCAAGGATTAGCTATTGATAGTAAGGGCAATATTTATGTAGCTGATTACAATAACAATGTCATCCGCACCGTAGTCGGGGTTTTAGCGCAATAGATAAAAATAACAAATATTTAAAAAGGCCTGGTGCAATTATTTGCACCAGGCCTTTTTAGTTTAGCCAAACAGCAGGCCAAATACTTCTTCAATATTTCCTACAGTACGCACCTCAATGGCATAGCGGGTTAGGTCTATTCGTTTTTTATCTTTAGTGCCTGAGGGCATGTTATATTTAGAGATGAAGATCTGTTCGAAGCCCAACTTCTGCGCTTCTGCAATACGCTGTTCCACCCGGTTCACGGCGCGGATCTCGCCTGATAGCCCTATTTCACCTGCAAAGCAGGTTTTAAATGGGATGGGGATATCTTCATGTGAGGATATGATAGCCGCGGCAAGCCCCAGGTCAATAGCCGGGTCTTCAACCTTAATGCCACCTGTTATATTAAGGAATACATCTTTAGCCCCAAGCCTGAAACCGCAGCGTTTTTCAAGTACCGCCAGCAGCATGTTCATACGGCGGGTATCAAAGCCGGTAGCGGTACGTTGCGGTGTGCCATAGGCCGATGTGCTTACCAGTGCTTGCGTCTCGATCAGCATTGGTCGCATGCCTTCTAATGTCGCTGATATGGTGATTCCGCTTAAAGGCTCGTCACGCTGTGATAATAATATTTCTGATGGATTAGATACCTCGCGCAGGCCCTCGCCCAGCATTTCATATATACCCAGTTCCGATGCCGAACCAAAGCGATTTTTAACAGCCCGCAGGATACGGTAAACATGGTGCCTGTCGCCCTCAAACTGTAATACGGTATCAACCATATGCTCCAGTATTTTCGGGCCTGCTATCATGCCGTCTTTAGTAATATGGCCTATCAGGAATACCGGTGTTGAACTTTCTTTGGCAAAGCGCAACAGTTCAGCAGTACATTCCCGCACCTGCGATACGCTGCCCGGCGTTGATTCAATATGCGATGAGTGCAGGGTTTGGATAGAATCAACCACCACCAAATCGGGTTCGAGTTGTTCTATCTGTTTAAATATGTTTTGGGTTGATGTTTCTGTAAGGATGTAACAGCCTTTGCCGAACTTCAGCTGACCTGATTCCTGACTCTTGACTCCTGACTCTTGACTCCCCGAAGGATCAAGCCTTTCCGCACGCATCTTTATCTGCTTGTCGCTTTCTTCTCCGGATATATATAATATTTTAAGGCTGGGCATACTCAGTGCCAGTTGCAACATCAGGGTTGATTTACCAATGCCCGGCTCACCACCGATAAGAACCAACGAACCCGCTACAATGCCGCCACCCAATACCCGGTTAAATTCCTTATCGGGCGTAAGCATGCGCTGTTCCTCACTGAAAATGATATCCGGGACCTCAACAGGCTTGTTGGCGCGCTGCTGTGTGGTTGATGAGGTAGCCTTCCAATCGGGTACGGAGCCGTTGCTCTTCTCGATAATTTCCTCTACAAAAGTATTCCATTGCTGGCACGAAGGGCATTTGCCCAGCCATTTGGCAGATTCAAAGCCACAGCTTTGGCAAAAGTAAGCGATCTTGGTTTTAGCCATGTTTGTTTGATGTGCAGATATGCGGATGTGCAAATGTGCAGATAATTTAGATATTTTACTAATTATTTTAGCATATGTGCTTGCGTGTATTGCGGTCGCCCGTTCAAGCGTCCACGCTTGAACGGGCGGGCCGGGCGGAAGGTATTTTGCTGTGAACCATCAACTATGAACTATAAACCCCCGCAACATTCTGCAAATAGCTATCCATCATCCCAATATCAGCCACATCGTTCATATAGCCGATGTGCATATCGGGGCGAACGATTATGGCTTTTTGCTGATGTGGGTTGGCTTCAAAGGTTTCAAAAACTTCCAGATTTTTACCTGATGGCGGCAGGTAGAAGAAATTGAGATTGCCCGCGTATTTCTGGGTGATCCACTTGGCTATGGTGAACAGGAACAGTTCATCAAACTTGCCTAAAATAATAAGCGTAAAACCGGGTTTGCTGCACCACTCATGCAGGTCGGTTTCTACCAGTTGCTTTTCGTCGAACAGTTTGAGGTAGGGCAGCCTGTCGCCGGCCTTTACCTTGGTGCTTTTGCTCAGGTGCAGGTTAATATTGCTGTCGCGATAATTGATATCGATCTGTGATATCCGCTTAAAAAAGGCGGTTCTGATATTTTCACTTTTCCAGGCGAAGCCTAAAATATTAAACAACAGCCATTTCTTAAACAGCCGGGCATACCATTTGGTCGACATAATGAGGTTGAACGCGGCATCAGTGGTATTCAATAGCTCTTTTGCCACCGGCATCCGCTCGGCGGCATAGCTATCCAATATGGCAGGTTTTATCTGTCCGTTTACCACACCTGCCAGTTTCCAGGCCAGGTTATAAGCATCCTGCAAGCCGGTATTCATGCCCTGCCCGCCAACGGGTGAGTGGATATGCGCCGCATCGCCAATTAAAAAACAACGCTGCGCCCTGAAATTTTCCGCCATGCGGTGGTGCAACTTATACGTGGTGAACCAGTTGGTTTGTATTAGAGTTATAGTTTTTCCGGTAGTGGCTGATAAATGCGGCAACAACTCATCCACTTGTATATCGTCCCTGTCGCCAAATTCTTCGGGTAAAGCCTATAATGCGGCAGCTATCCTGTTCAGGCATGGGGAAGAAAGCCGTAAAGCTCTTTTCACCCAAAAACATATTCAGATGGTCCTCAGTCAGTGATGAGGAGTTCAGTTTAGCATCTATCAAATAAAAGGAATGCGTATAGGTATCGCCCTTAAACGGGATCTGTAATTGTTTGCGTACGCTGCTATGCGCGCCATCGGCACCAACAACCCAATCGCAGGTTAGGGTATGTTCTCCTTCGGTATTCTGTAGCTGAACGGTTGCACTATCAGCGTTTTGTTGCAATGATGTTAGGGTGGTGTTCCAATAAACAGGGCAACAGTTCAGTGTAAGGTAATCCAGCAGCAGGCGTTCGTTTTTGCTTTGCTCATACATGAGTATATAGGGGAAAGGCGTTAAACCCTCACCTATATTATGTAGTGACAATGAAGTTTCCTCAACACCATTGTGGTTAAAAATAGCTCCCTGGGCTTTCTTGCCATTATTAACAGCCTTATCAACCACGCCCATTTGCCGGTAGATCTCCAATGAGCGTGCCTGTACAGCCAATGCTTTGGAATGATTGGTTGGGCCATTATTACTATCAATAATAATTGGCTGCACACCATACCGCAATAGCTGCGAGGCCATCATCAAGCCGGACGGCCCAGCGCCGACGATCAATACCTGGGTATGTTGTGTGCTGAATACCATTTATTCTCAACGGAAGAGTAAGAAAATGGTTGGCCTTTTATGCAGATCAGGGACTTTCTTTTGCCATTCGGATATAGGTTTGGTTTGTACAAACTCAGTTTCTGCTGTCAGGTCGCAGGCTATGCAGAGGCGGGTTTTGGGGTTGGCTGTTTTCAGGATCTCCTCCAGCATGGGGTTGTTGCGGAAAGGCGTTTCAATAAACAGCTGTGTTTGGTTATTCTTTATCGCCAGGTTTTCCAGTTCCTTGATCTTCTTACTGCGCTCTGCCTTATCAATAGGCAGATAGCCATGAAAAGTAAAGCTTTGTCCGTTAAAGCCTGAAGCCATTATCGCCAGCAAAATAGAGCTTGGCCCAACCAGCGGAACAACCTTTATGCCCATTCGGTGCGCCTTCTCTACAATCTCTGATCCGGGATCAGCAACGCCAGGGCAACCGGCCTCGCTCATCAGGCCAACATCAGTACCGGCTTGCAGGCCTTTGAAGAAGTCGGCGGTATCATCGCGTTTGTATTTGCCGTAATCGTGTACCAGTAGTTCACTTTGCGGGGTTTTAAGTCCGGCCTCTTTCAGAAACCTGCGGGCTGTTTTTTCATTTTCAACAATGTACTCCTTAATGTTGTTGATGGTATCAACCAAATAAGGCGTAAATGATTTGGCCGACGCATTTTCGGCAAGGGGTACGGGGATCAAATAGAGGGTTCCATAAGGCATATTGCAAAATTGCTTTTTTTTATTTAATTTAAGCATTGAAAAGGAGGTTCGCTATTGAAATCATTAGGTTTAAACTGGTTTATAGAAGGTTCGCTCGACTTTGAGCATAAAAAGTACATCCTTTTGGATTATTTGCAGGAGATAAACCGCCATTTTGATAAAAGCAAACTCTACCCAAACCTTACCGACCTCATATTCCATTACAATAACCTGCTTGATTTTAAGCAGAATAAAACCATACTTCAGCAGGCTTTCCCGCAGCGCTTAACTAAGGCCGATATCGAGGCGGTGAAGCTAACCTACAGAAAGATGGTGGAAGATGACAGCACGATGCAGGAAATAGAACAGATCATCACCTACGCCCTGATAAAGATGGACCCGGCTATACAAATTGGCAAAGAGATACATGATTTTGTGGAAAGTCGTTTGAATATCGACCCGATAGGATTAGTACCGCTAATGCCTTACCAGGGCTATTTCTCGCTCCGTAACGGTAACGACCGCACCAACTGGATCTATGAATACCAGCTCACTATTTTTGAGAACACTAAAGATCAGTATCGGGGTATTAATATACAATTTGTAGATACTTACCAGCAAAGCATCACTAATACTCCTGAAGCCATCAAACTAAATCTCATCAGCCAGCGCAAGCACCTGCCCAACCCGGCGGTGTATTATGTGCAAAGCGATATCAGTTTCCCGCTGGAGCAAACGCTGTTGCCGGTGGCTAAGAGGTGTTTGGTGAAGTATATTATGAAGGCGGCGTAGTTAGTGTTGTAGGTCGATCTTCACCAAGCGTCATTGAGGTACGAAGCAATCTCTACGTAAGCAGATCAACAAAGTCGGTTCGAAACTTTTCTATTCGCTCTGTATAGCATAGAGATTGCTTCGTACCTCAATGACGCTTGGGATGTGTGGCTTTCCCTAATTCCCTTTATTCAAAACCAAACCTTGTTCGGGTACCCATTTATCATATTCAATAGTTTGGGCAATGCTTCTGGCATAATCACGGCCGCGGAGTTTTTCAACCAGGTGAAGCGCGCCATCAATCCCGGCTGAGATGCCCGCAGTAGTGATCACATTGCCATTATCAACAAATCGGGTATTGGCTAATACTTTTGTGTTGGGGAATGCTTTTTGCAGGTTATCAATTTGCAGGAAGTATGTTGTGGCTGTCATGTTATCCAATATACCGGCCTTGCCTAAAATATAAGCGCCGGTACAAACGGATAAAAAGTAAGATGTGGTGCTTCTCTGGGCACGTATCCATGAAATTACAGCCGTATCGGCAATTGTTGCTGCAAAACTGCCGCCAAATACCACCAATACATCAGCTTTTGGCGCATCTTTTATACTGTATTGCGGAATAAATGATAAGCCATTGGTATGCAGTTCGGTTTTAGTTTTTGATACGGTTACAACGTGAAAACCTGCTGTGGTAAAAACTTCCATTGGCCCGGCAAAATCAAGCAGTTCAACTCCATCCTGGATATAAAAGCAAACGGTAACAGGTTTTAAATTGAGCTGTTTTTTAAAATCACTTAATGACATCCTGATCAATGTCATGCTGCAAATAGGGCATTTTCCGGCTTTATCAAAGGTTTGATAATCGCAGCTTCCACAAGGTGGACAAACAAACACTGAATCAATGATTGGTGATTTTAGGGTTGTAGTTTGCGCGTGAGAAATACTGCAGCAAGTAAACAGTACTAATATTACCAAATATATTTTTTTCATGCTGAAAATGAATTATTTAGTAAATATAATTCATTTTCAGCATGACTTTATTAAAATGTCATTGCGAGCGATAGCGTGGCAACCTCGTCGCTTGCATACTGAACGCGACGAGGTTGCTTCGTCGTTCCTCCTCGCAATGACATCAGTACTATGGTATTATTTCAATTTACTCAACGCTTCCTTAATCCTGGGGATCATTTGCTGGATATCCTGTAAGGTACTTGCACCTACCGAAGCCCTGAACCAGTTTACATCTTCATCTGTGCCGAATGCGGAGAATGGCACGAAGGCCACTTTAGCTTCTTTTATCAGGTAGAAGTTAATATCTGCTGATGTTTTAAGCACAGTTCCATCCGGAGTTGTCTTACCGGCGTAATCAACCTTAATAGTTAAGTAGATAGCGCCCATTGGTTCGATAGAATCAACGCTGAAACCTTCGGCTTTTAGTTGCTGAAAGCCTTCGTGCAGGGTGTTTAAGCTGGCCTGGATGTTTGCTTTAATGTTGGTCAGGTAATTGTTAACGTAAGTATCGTTGGTCAGGAACTTGGCCATTGCCACCTGCTCTGCCTTTGGCGACCATGCACCCATGTGGCCAACAATGGCTTTCATGTTATTGATCACATTTGCCGGGCCGAAGCCCCAGCCTACACGTACACCTGTTGCTGCAAAGCATTTCGACGCGCCATCAATAAATATGGTATAGTCCTTTAATTCAGGGCGCAGACTAACCGGGTCGTAATGTTTATGTACGCCAAAGGTTAGTTGTGAATAGATCTGATCGTATAATAAATACAACGGTTTTTCGCCTGCTGCACGTGTTTTATTTTCGGCGATTACCAGGTCGCAGATCTCTTCCAGGTCCTTTTTGTTGAACATGGTACCTGTCGGGTTCAATGGCGAACACAATGCCAGTAAAGCGGCACCTTTAATATGCGGGCGGATCTCATCTGCCGTAGGCATGAAATTGTTTTCGGCACGGGTTTCAATCATTATAGCGTTAGCGCTGGTTAGGTCGCTGTAATGGTTGTTGTTCCATGATGGTGTTGGAAAAACAACGGTGTCACCCGGATCAACCACCGCTAAAAAAGTAGAATAGATCAATGGCCTTGAACCGCCTGAAATCAGGATCTGGCTTGGGGCATAATCTAACGCATACCTGCTTTTCAGAAATGAGGATACACTTTCGCGAAGGCTAAGCACGCCATCAGCTGGCGGGTAGTTGGTTTGGTTATCGTTATAAGCTTCAATAATACCTTGCTTTAGTTCGGCAGGGATAGGATATATGTTGGAATCGAAATCGCCAATGGTTAGGTTAGCAATGTTTTGCCCTTGTCTTTTAAGTTCGTTTATTTCACCGGCTATTTTAATGATCTCGGAGCCGCGCAGATTTTTGGCTAATACGGAAACACTCATTGTATAAATTTTAGATGTGTATATAATGCAAAAGTGCAGATAGTTTTGAACTATCTGCACTTTAAATTTCAATTGTTAACTATTTAAGGTAGTCGGCCGCAGTTTAATGATGCGTACCCAGTGCATCAGTTTCATTACCGGGAAAACCGGGTCGAACTCAAACCAACGGGCTGCAAAATTTGCATTGTTGGGGCGTTTGTGGTGATTATTTTGGAACAGTTCGCCCAGCATTAAAAAGTCAAACGGGGTGGTATTTTTTGATTTGTCGTTGTTATCAAAATTGGCATAGCCATATTTATGACCGCACCAGTTTACAATAGCGCCATGGATAGGGCCCATCATAAAGTGTATCGGCAACAACAAAAACATCCACCAGTGAGTAGCAAATACTATATAAAAAGTAATATATAAGCAACCGAATATGATGCGTGATATCATGGTTGAACCATAATAATCAACCAAATGCCATTCAGGATAATTGCCTTTAAATTCAGCATCAGGTTCTTTCAGTCTTTTTTCATACAGCCTGAAACTTTGTACGGTATTCCACATCATCTGGAAAACATCCGTAAAAAAATACGGTGAATGCGGATCTTTTGCGGTATCACTATAAGCGTGATGTTCGCGATGCATTATCGCATAGGCACGTGGATTTAAAAATGATGATCCCTGGAAAATAAAAGTCATCAAGTGAAATGTACGCTCGGTAAATTTACTTGTAGTGAACATTTTATGAGAAGCGTACCTGTGTAAGTAAAATGTCTGAAAAAATAGGGATAGGAACCAGTGGGCTAAAAAGAAAATTAATATATACACGTAATTGGGTATTGATAGAAAATGAATTGTATTATTTTGCAAAGATACGATTTAAACCGTAAAAAGATTTTTGAAAGCGGATATTTAATCCGTATCTTATGTGGTTGAACTTTACTAAGTAACGGTTTAATCTGGTTTGTAGTATAGATTCAGCCCTCAGATCCAGCCCTGGCGTATGGCTTTGGCTATCAATTCGCCTGTATTATTCAGGTTGTTTTTGTTTAGCATATTTTTGCGGTGGGTATCAACCGTTTGCTTGCTGATATTTAATATTACCCCTATTTCCTTACTCGCTTTTCCCTCAACTAATAGCCGTAGAACCTCTTTTTCTCGCTGGGTGAGGGTTTCCTGGCTGTCAATAAAAAGGCTTTTTACATCAACATCAAGGTACGAAGGTTCGCCATCCATGCCGATGTAGGATAATATCGGTTTGCCTTCTGCCTTAAGATGCGTAATATCGGTAAGTATGCCTAAGGTGCGGACTACGGTACCATTATCCTCAAACTGAATAGTAAGCGACTGATGCATTACCCGTATGTAATTGCCGTCCTTTTTTTTGACGCGATAATCACTCCGTACCTTATACTTAATAATTTTATCAAGCGGCATTTGCGGCAAAAATTGAGCCGTATAGCTTTCAAAGCTTAAAAAATATGGCCTGTCGTCGGGGTGGATGATATCCAGATAAAAATCTGTAGTAAAGTCTGATGATTTATACCCCAACACTGTTTCAACCCCATCACTTATCAGATCAAACTCCCTGTTTTTAAAATTGAATATATAATAAAAATAATCACCTACCTGGAAAAAAGTAAGTAGTTTTCTATAAAGTTCAAGCTCAACCTGCGGAAACTCTGCTGTTGTTTCAGTGGCTACACTTTTCCATACTTTGTTTATCTCATCAGCAAACAGTTTCAGTTTCATATATATACGTAATACGGAAAGGTTCAATTAAAAGTAATAAATATATGCGAGAATACCTATAAATAGGTATTTCAATGATGATAAAACTAAACTATCATTGGGCGTATTATTCTACCTAAACCTGATCATAGCAAAAGCCGCCCGTTATGGGCGGCTTTACTAACATACATAAACCCCAATTAAGACTGACTATCCCGCAAATATTTGATTTTGTCATGACCGTTAATGATACCGGCCTGTTGCTGCGCAATTAATGTTTGCAGGTCTGCCGATAAACCGTTATCGTCGGTCAAGGCTGATTTGTAGGCTTTTTTAATCGCATCCTCACCACGTTCACATTCTTCCAGTATACTTTTACGGTCGTGCCCGCTAAATGTGGCTTTAACATCCAGCCATGCACGGTGTATAGTGCCCGATCCACTTGTTCCTGTTTCGGCTTCTCCGCCAATACGACTTATTGCAGCGGTAAGCTCCTGTACATAACGGCGGCTTTCGCTGCTAAAGTTTTGGAATACTGCTTTCAGGTCGGCATCATGGCCTTCTAATTCTTTACTTGCGTGTTCAAAGCCTGCAACACGGTCGTTATTGATCTCTATCAGATCATTTAATACTTCAACTGATTTTTCGATGGTTTCCATAATAGATAGTTTTATTTTGTTAAAGTATATGCAACTATCTTGCCAGTATTATTTTTTAACTTAAAATAAAATTTAGTATTTGTACAAATAGAAAAATGGGTTATAAAATCGAACTAAAACTGCACATCAAAGCCACATAAATTGTGCTGTTTAACCAATTTGTAAGGAGAAAGAAGATCTATGAAGTTTTTATAGAATAGCTAACAATGGTTTGGGTACTCGAAGTGCCAGAACTTGATGAATCTATTTCAATAATGCCTATACCTTTGGCAATAAAGTAATCATAAGCGGCAACGGTAACATAGCCTGTACCGCTGCCATTATCAAACTGCAGGTATATCTTGGTATGTATAACATTTACAAAAGTTTGGCCGTTGATGACCTTGGATATGTTTTTTTCAACTATTTGCCCTGCAAACCTGGCCGCGTTACTGCCTATGTAGCCACTATTATTTGCTTTGGCTATCCACGTGCCGTTTACTGCGGTGGTGTCATTAAAATAATAGGTGTTAAGCGTGTCGGCTGTACTAAGCGATAGTTGGGTAAATGCGTGATTGTCGTCCGAAAACTCACTTGTTTGTATTGGGGTTAAGCCGGAAAGGTATGTTGTTGTAGCTTCATAAGAAGTTCTGCCGTTTATTACGCTTGAATAACCCGTCATAGTGGTAGTAATAGTATCTACTATCGCGTTAGTCAAAGTTTGATACACCCAATAAGAGCCTTTAGTTACGGGTTGGTAAGAGTTTGCGGTGGCAAAAAAGTTAGCGTAGCTGGGCTTATCTAATTTGCAGCCGGCCATTAGCAGCAGTATAGCGGCGTAAAAGTATAACCGATGTTTGATAATGGCTTTCATTGTGGTAATTGTTACCGGATTTTATCAAAATATATTAATTTTTACTAAAATTCAGCTGTATTTAAAACGATAGATGTGCTATAGAGCCGATGTTTTTATTTTTACGATTGCTGCTTGTCCAAAGTTTCAATTGAAATAATTTTTAAGCTGATTTTCTTTTAAAACAGCAAAAAAATAAAAGTGTTTTAAAAAAGTTTGTAAAAAACGAGAGTGTTTTTTATCGAAGTATTAACTATTGGTAAAGTTTTGAATTGCTTGAAAACGACGGAAGCTGCAATTTAATGGTGTGTACAGGTAATTTGAGTACAATGCGATATGTAGTACTGTATGAAGTAGTGATTTCTAATTAAATTTTAATTTTTTCTGTTAAAAAATTGTCGATCAACCGGAAGGGGAAATTGGCTGAAAAATAATTTGTTCAGCCAATTGGTTTGCATAGATTTATATATGAACGAATTTGACAAGAATAATTATGAACTATGGAAATGGGGCATAGTCTACTACAACCCCAAAGACCTCAATATTATAGTTGAGAAACGTAATGGCTTAGGATGGACGTTCAACTTTGGGCATAATGTATCGTTTGTTGTTATGGGGGTAATTATGCTTGTTATTATTGGCAGTTTGCTGGTTAGTGCGGGTATATTGAAGTTTTAGGCGCAGGTTAGTTTTTCTTCTGCGCTTCGTTTCGACTCACCCCGACTTCGCTAAGTCGCTTGTCGGCCCTCTCTGTCGTAAGCAACAAAGAGGGCAGGAAGAATATATAGTATAGAATAATGTCTAATCCAAAAAGTGATATAAAAAAACTACCTCACCTACATAGGCTGGTTTCTTTTGGCCGTCTATCTCCATTTCAACGCCGATAGTGGCTTTGGTAATACCTCTTAAATTTACTATAGCGGCAAGTTTGGCTTTAAGGCGCACCTGGCTGTTTACTACAACAGGCTGGGCAAAGCGGATATTTTCAATCCCATAATTGATCTGCATCTTCAGGTTCTGTACATCGGCAATCTGGTGCCAAAAGTATGGCAGCAGCGATACCATTAAATAACCATGCGCAATTGTTGCCTTAAACGGGCTTTCAACAGCGGCACGTTCGGGGTCAGTATGGATCCATTGATGATCAATTGTGGCGTGGGCAAATTCGTTGATCTGCTCCTGAGTAACAGTGTGCCAGCCTGAAGTACCGAGCTCCTTACCTAAATAGGACTCAAATTCACCGTAGTTTTTAATGATGATCATGTTAGTGGTATATAATAGTATGATGTAAAAGTAATAAAGTGCGGGGGATTATAAAATGCAAATACATAACATACATAATTGAATTGCCGGATGGGTTACTTTAAATACTAATCTGTATTAATAGTATAAACCTACTGCAATGAAAAAATATTGGATCATATTAATCCTGGTTATAATTGCTGGCATTTGCATTCCTGTGGTGATTGTTTATTACGATGTCCCGCATGCTCCGAAACCGATATTGGTTTATTTAAATACGGATAGTATGAAAGAAGCGCACGTTACAGATTCATCTTCTGAACCTAATATAATAAAAGTCTATTTGTGTGGCCATAAAAATACTGCTAAGGATACTATTCCCTGGGCTGATGCTTATTTGTGCAGAGCCAGTGATAAAGCCGATTCATTAGCAGGAGATTCTTTAATTGTTTATTTAGATACTCAAATGCAGGAGAACCTAAAAGATACCGTTGGTATAGATCAGTTTGAGGCAGGCATCAAAGTATCAAAGAAATTTAAAAAATGTAAAGTGATGTTGCCTCCAAAACTTATTGATTCTATAAAGAAATACAAGTATAAATATGGGATGGTTTATTTGAAAGGTTTTTTGGATTAAGTTGCTTTTTTTTAGTCTCTCCTGGAATAATAGTTAGTATCAATAGTACAAACCCGTTGAAATGAAAAAGTATTGGATAATATTAATCCTTGTTGTAATTGCTGGCATCAGTATTCCGGTATTAATTATTTATAAAGCAGTACCACATGCTCTCAAACCGGTAGCGCTTTATTTAAATACGGATAGTATGAAAAAGGCGGGTGATGAATATTTTGACAAAGGAGATTGGCATGGTATTTTGGCTGCATATGTATGTAATGAAAAAAATTCGCCGACTGATACTATACCGTGGGCGGATGCATTTGTAGTTGAGTTTTTCAAAGATACATCAAGCTTAAAAGCAGATACAGTTATTTTTTTGGATACAAAACCAGAAAAATGGAGTAAGGATGATAAGTTTGATGAGTATATGGCAGAAGCCACTCCAGCTAAAAAATTTAAAGGATGTAAGGTTTTGATGCCGCAAGATAAGCGAGATGTTTTTAAAAAATATAGGTGTATATATGGTAATGTAAAGATTTTAACGGAATACTAATTTGAGTATATTAGATGTTGCTGACGCACGCGTGTCGCGTGTGCATTTCATCAATATATAAATTTGCTCTCGTACATTTTCCATACCTATCCCACGCTTTAAACTCACCCCGACTTCGCTTCGCTCGTCGACCCTCTCTACCGCAAGCGGCAAAGAGGGTAAAGGCTGCAAAATATCCCCCTTCAAAAACCACTCACCACTTAACTTAATCAACCTGATAAACAATTTACAAAAACCATTTGTAAATAACACAAAAACAGCTATCTTTGCAGTCCCGAAAATGCGGGGTATAATAAACGTTTAATTAATTTAATTTAAAGCAAGTGAATACGTTAAGTTACAAAACTGTCTCAGCCAACAAAAAAACCGTCAACAAACAATGGGTTGTTATTGACGCACAAGGCGAGATTTTGGGGCGCTTGTCCACTAAGATCGCAATGATCATCAGAGGGAAAACCAAGCCGGATTTTACCCCAAACGTAGACTGTGGTGATAATGTAATAGTTATCAATGCAGACAAGGTAAAGTTGACCGGAAACAAATTCAGCGAAAAGCAATATGTTTCTTACACTGGTTATCCAGGTGGTCAGCGTTTCATTTCTCCTAAGGAGTTAATGGCAAAACATCCAACACGCGTAATTGAAAAAGCGGTGCGTGGTATGTTACCTAAAAGTCGTTTGGGCAAGGCATTGTTTGGCAATTTGCATGTATATGCAGGCGCTGAGCATCCTCATGCAGCACAAAACCCAACTACCATTTAACTTTTATTTTTAAAGGAGAAAAAAAATGCCAACAACAACTAACACTTCGGGCAGAAGAAAAACAGCAGTTGCACGCATCTACCTAACAGATGGCAGCGGCGCAATTATCGTAAACGGTAAAGATTACAAAGTATACTTCCCTACATTGCCATTACAATACATCGTTACTCAGAGTACTGAGGTTTCTGGTTCAACCGGACTATTTGATGTAAAAGTAAATGTTGCAGGTGGTGGTGTAAAAGGACAGGCTGAGGCCGTTCGTTTAGCTATCGCGAAAGCAATTGTTGAACTTGATCCTGAAAAGAAACCTTCACTACGCGCTAAAGGTATAATGACACGTGATGACCGTATGGTTGAGCGTAAAAAACCAGGACGCAAGAAAGCACGTAAGAAATTCCAATTCAGTAAACGCTAATCAACAGGAGACAACAAAATGGCAAGAACAACATACGACGAGTTACTGGACGCTGGTGTACACTTTGGTCACCTTACCCGCAAATGGGATCCGAAAATGTCACAATACATTTTCATGGAGCGTAACGGTATCCACATTATCGATTTAAACAAAACCTTAACTAAGGTTGAAGAAGCTGCTGCAGCTATAAAACAAATTGTAAAATCAGGCCGTAAGGTATTATTCGTAGCTACAAAGAAACAAGCGAAAGATATCGTGGCTGAATATGCAAAAGGTGTAAACATGCCTTTCATAACCGAACGTTGGTTAGGTGGTATGTTAACTAACTTTGCAACTGTACGCAAGTCGATCAAAAAGATGTCAAACATCGATAAATTGACTAAAGACGGTACTTACAGCAACCTTTCTAAAAAAGAAAGACTGATGATACAACGTGAGCGTATTAAATTAGAAACATTATTAGGTGGTATTGCGGATCTTAACCGTTTACCGGCTGCATTGTTCCTGATCGACGTTAAGAAAGAGCACATCGCGGTTTCAGAAGCATTAAAGTTAAACATCCCAACCTTTGCAATGGTTGATACTAACTCTGATCCTTCAAACATCGATTTCCCTATCCCGGCGAATGATGACGCTACCAAATCAATTTCATTGATCACCGGTATCATCATCAAAGCGATAGAAGAAGGTTTAGACGAACGCAAACGCGAAAAAGAAGATGAAGCTGAAAAAGAAGCAGCAGTAGCGAAAGCTAAAGCTGATGCTCCTGAAGCAGTAACACCTGACAGAGGCGAAAGCGGTAAAAGAAGCAGGAAACCAACAGCAACTACTGCTGAAGTTGCCGAAGCTGCTGCCGAAACCGGTACTGAACCAGCTGAAACAGAATAATATTAGTTGAAGGTTGTAGGTTGTGTGTTGTAGGATTTTTTCTTATTACCATAACATACAACCTTTAACTTTGTTAAATACATATTAATGCTGTACGTTATAAAGGGTGTGTTGCCTCGGGTGTTACCTTCAACTCACAACGCATAACATACAACAATCACCAACAAAAAATTAAACAAAATGTCTACATTACAAATATCTGCAGCCGATGTGAACAAACTGCGCCAGCAAACTGGTGCCGGTATGATGGATTGCAAAAAAGCTTTAACCGAAACTAACGGTGACTTTGAAGCTGCTATTGATTTTTTACGTAAAAAAGGCGCTAAAGTAGCTGCCAGCCGTCAGGACAGGGAATCAAACGAAGGTGTTGTTATAGCACGTACTTCTGCAGATGGAAAACGCGGTGTAATTATTGAATTAAACTGCGAAACTGATTTCGTGGCTAAAAATGCTGAGTTTGTTGCTTTTGCTAACGCGATTGCTGACGTAGCAGTTGAAAATGCGCCTGCTTCAATTGAAGAATTAGGCCAGTTACAAATTGATGGTGTTTCGATAGCTGAAGCTATTGTTGACCGTACAGGTAAAATAGGTGAAAAAATCGGCGTATCTAAATATGAAGTTGTTGATGGCGAAAAAGTTATCGCTTACATACACGGTAACTTCCGTTTAGGTGTATTAGTTGCTTTAAGCGCTAACGTTGCCGGTGCTGATGAAGCAGGTAAAGACGTTGCTATGCAAATTGCAGCTATGAACCCAGTTGCTTTAGATAAAGACGGTGTTGACTCTACAACTATCGAGCGTGAGCTTGAAATTGCTAAAGAGCAGATCCGCGCTGAAGGCAAACCAGAAGATATGGTTGAAAAGATCGCTGCTGGCAAGCTTAATAAATTCTACAAAGATTCAACTTTACTAAACCAGGAGTTTGTAAAGGACCCATCTAAAAACGTTGCTCAGTTTTTGAGCACTGTTGAAAAAGGTTTAACAGTTACCGCGTTTAAGCGGGTAGCTTTAGGAGCTTAAATATTTTATCCCCCTCGTTTTTAACGAGGGGGATTTTTTTTGCAATATTGTTTCCTCCACTGTCATTGCGAGGAGGAACGACGAAGCAAACTCGTCGCGTTCAATATGCATGCGACGAGTTTGCTTCGGCACTACTTGCCCACAACCTTGGCTGTGCCTCGCAATGACATTTAGTTAAATTGTTAAGTTTACCTGATATATGATAACTGCCTACCATAACCTCCAGCTTATTTCTGATGGCGCTATAGCCAGGGGCAAAGCCGTTTTAGTTGACGGCGCCCAGATCATCAGCATTATTGATGAAAACGCCATTCCACAGGATGTAAACAAAATTGACCTTAACGGCGCATTCCTTGCACCGGGATTGATTGACCTGCAAATTTATGGCAGCGGCGGCAAACTATTTGCCGGCACACCCGAAGTTGCTGCTTTAGAGCGCATGGAAAATGACCTGCTGAGCCAGGGTACAATTGGTTTTTTTGCGACAATCGGTACAAATAGCGATGATATTGTTGAGAAAGGCATTGAAGCTGCCAAAATTTACCGCGAAACCTGTAATGGTAATTTTTTAGGTGTGCACCTGGAAGGGCCGTTTCTGAATCCAATAAAGAGAGGTGCTCACCCCGAAAAATACATCAAAAAAGCCACGCTTGAACTGGTACAAAGCTGGATAGAGCAAGCCGATGGTGTTGTCACTATGATGACCATTGCACCTGAATTACAGGATGCCCAAGTGGTTGATTATTTAAATGATCATGGCGTGATCTTGTCGTCGGGCCATAGCAATGCTACCTATCAGCAAGGAAAAACATTTTTGAATAACCCTATAAAAGCGGTTACGCATTTATTTAACGCCATGCCGCAGATGCACCATCGCGAGCCCGGATATATCCCTGCCATTTTTGAGGAGAAGCCATATACCAGTATTGTTGCTGATGGCGTGCATGTTGATTTTGCCATGATCCGTTTGGCTAAACGCGAACTGGGCGATAAGTTGTTCCTAATCACTGATGCCGTTACCGCTGCAACTGAAGGGACTTACCAGCACCGGTTTGAGAAGGATCGTTATGTAATGCCCGACGGTACTTTATCAGGCTCATGCCTTACCATGCTAAAGGCTGTGCAAAATTGCGTGGAACACGTGGGCATTGGCCTGGCTGAGGCAGTGAACATGGCATCGTTGTATCCGGCACAATTGGCGTCATTAAATAAAAATGGGAAAATTGAAGCCGGTTATAATGCTGATATGATTGTTTTTAATGGCGACTTTGAAGCACATGCAACTGTATTTAAAGGCAATTATTTAACAAAGTCGACATAATATTTTAACACTGATTTTAATTATATACTTTTGACAAACACTACCTCATGAAATATAAAAGAATCCTCCTAAAGCTAAGCGGCGAATCCCTGATGGGCGAAAGACAATATGGTATTGATAATAACCAGGTATTGCAATATGCACAAGACATCAAAAATGTGCATGATGAAGGAATTGAAATAGCAATTGTTGTAGGAGGCGGTAATATATTCAGAGGCCTAAGCGCCGAAAAATCGGGCATGGAACGCGCCCAAGCCGACTATATGGGTATGCTGGCAACAGTAATTAACTGTATGGCCATGCAAAACGCGTTGGAGAGCATAGGTGTTGAAACCCGCCTGCAATCTGCCATAAAGATGGAACAGATCTGCGAGCCATACATCCGCCGCAGGGCAATGCACCATTTACAGGAGAACAAGATCGTGATCTTCGGGGCAGGAACAGGTAACCCATATTTTACTACGGATACAGCTGCTTCTCTTCGTGCTATTGAAATTAAGGCAGATGTAGTATTAAAAGGCACCCGTGTCGACGGCATCTACACCGCCGACCCGGAGAAGGACCCAACAGCTACCCGTTACGACGAAATAACCTTTCAGGAAGTATACGATAAAGGCCTTAATGTAATGGACATGACTGCCATCACTCTTTGTCAGGAAAATAATCTCCCTATCATTGTTTTCGATATGAATAAACCCGGTAATTTCATGAAAATTGCCAAAGGTGAAGCTATCGGAACATTGGTTAAATAATTAAGACAGTCACACCGAGGCACTCAAAGTGCGCAGGCAATTGCCATTACACACATACATATTAGATATTCAAACTTGCGAAGTTTAAAAAAACTTCGCAAGTTTTTTTTTACGCTGATTCTTCTATCACTCGTCATTTGCGAGGGACGAAGCAATCTCTAAACTATACAGAGTGAATAGACGAGCATAAAGTTGACCTGTCCTACGTAGAGATTGCTTCATTCCTCGACGCTCGGATAAAAGGAGCATTCCTACCCCTCCAGTCTCTAAGAACTTCAAATCCCCATTCCCCGGTAATTACGTAAATCATTTACAAACATTACCCAACATGAAAAGCCTTTGCATTGCATTAATAGCTATATTAACTGTTATAGCGCCATCCTTAAATAGGGCGGTTGCCCGGCTCGACCTTAATAAATATGCCGGTAAATGGTATTCACTGTATTCCATCCCAACTATGTTTGATAAGGGTACACGCGAAACTACCACCACCTACACATTAAATAATGATGGTTACTATAACGTTGTTACCTGTGCAAAAAAGGGCGAAGATGATGAAATACATACTTACACTTCAAAACTATTTCCCGATAAGGATAATAATGGTGAAATGAAGGCCCAGTTTATTTGGCCCATTAAGGTAGATTACTGGATAATTGACATAGCAAGTGATTATTCATACGTGGTGGTTGGTCACCCGGATCATAAGTTCCTGTTTATAATGAGTCGCAAGCCCAGTTTAGATAAGAGGGTATATGATGAGTTAGTGGAGAAATGCAGAGCAATGGGATACCCAGTTGAAAAGTTAATTTCGCAGCAGCATAAGGGGTAATCACATTAAATTTTTAATAGAATTTCAAAGTGCCTATTAATGGGTAAGATTTAAGTAAGGCAGAAATGATACTTTTTGCTATTTTTGTCCAAAATATTAAACGATGAGCGAACTCGTTAAAAAACAGGTAACTGATGCAAAGGCTTTAATGGACAAAGCCATTGACCATTGCGAAAGCGAACTACAGAAAATACGTGCAGGCAAAGCAAACCCTGCAATGTTAGATGATATTATGGTAGATTACTACGGTAGTCCGACCCCATTGAGCCAGGTAGGTAATGTAAACTCGCCTGATGCCCGTACCCTTGTGGTACAGCCATGGGAAAAATCATTATTGATTCCGATAGAAAAAGCTATTAAAGAATCTAACCTGGGTTTAAACCCACAAAACGACGGTGTTATTATCCGTATTAACGTACCGCCGCTTACTGAAGAGCGCCGCCGCGACCTGGTTAAAAAAGTAAAATCTGAAGCTGAAACCGGTAAAATTGCTATCCGCAATATCCGCAAAGATGCCAATGAAAAAATAAGGAAACTGAAAACCGAAGGTGTATCAGAAGATGAAATGAAAACCGGCGAAGGTGAGATCCAAAAACTTACTGATGCCTATATCATCAAGGTTGATCACCATTCTGAAGCTAAGGAAAAAGACGTAATGACGGTGTAAATACCAACCTAATGTCAAATTAAAGGGAATGAGCTTGTTAGCCATTCCCTTTTTTTATTTTTGCGCAAATCAATAAAATTTAATGAAGATTCTTTTATCATACTTATCAAAATATCGTTGGGTAGTTGTATTGGCACTTTTTCTTGCCGCCATTAATATTGGGTTTTCACTACTCGATCCTTTCATAACAGGTTCTATAGTTGATAAATACATAGTGCCAACATCTTTCAATAAAGACAAGGTTGTAACCATTGTTGAAAAACTAAATCAAGATCCGACTACCGGGTCGCTTACTCACCATCAGCTTACTGATAAAGTTAATGCCGTTATAAAACAATCGTACAATGTAAATCAGCATCAATTTTTGATAGGCGTGCTTAGCTTGGTTGGATTAGCTATAGGCGCTGCAATGGTATCGCGCATAGCTAAAAATTTCCAGGATTATTATACCAATATTATTATACAAAAGGTTGGCGCAAAAATGTATGCCGATGGTTTGAAGCACTCATTGCAATTACCATTTCAAGTATTTGAAGACCAACGCAGCGGTGAAACATTAGGGATATTACAGAAGGTAAGGTTAGATTGTGAGAAATTTATCACCGCATTTATCAGTGTACTTTTTGTAAGTATTGTGGGGATGATATTTGTAATTGTGTATTCTTTTTCTGTGAGCTACCAAGTCACGTTAGTTTATTTTGCAGCTATACCCATTATTGCTTTTGTAAGTACTGCCCTAAGTAAGAAAATTAAGGTAATCCAAAAAAATATAGTTGGGCAAACAACTGCTTTGGCCGGAAGCACAACAGAGTCATTAAGAAATATCGAACTGGTTAAAAGCCTTGGCTTAGCTAATCAGGAAATAGATCGTTTGAATAAAACAACCTATAAAATTCTCGACCTGGAACTAACCAAAGTAAAATATGTACGTAGCATGAGTTTTGTACAGGGAACTGTGGTGAACTTTGTGCGTAGCGCGATGGTTGTTGTGCTACTAATGCTGATCTTTGATAAGTCAATTTCGGCAGGGGAGTATTTCAGATTTTTATTTTATTCTTTCTTTTTATTTAATCCTTTGCAGGAATTGGGAAACGTGATTCTTTCGTGGCGCGAGGCAGAGGTATCACTTGGTAATTTTAAGAGAATATTGAGTACACCAATTGAGGTTAAGCCCGAAAACCCTACAATGGTTGGCCGCGTAGAGAAGCTTACTTTTGATAACGTAACCTTTAAACACCTTACCGCTAACCGTAACGCGCTTAACCATATTGGTTTCGAGGTTAATAATGGCGAAACCATCGCTTTTGTTGGTCCATCAGGTTCGGGTAAAACTACATTGGTAAAATTGCTGGTAGGCTTGTATCAACCATTAGAGGGTGATATTTTATACAATAATGTGTTAAGCAAGGAGATCGATTTGGATCAGCTTCGCGAGAAGATTGGCTTTGTAACGCAGGATACGCAATTATTTTCGGGAACTATTCGCGAAAATTTATTGTTCGTACGCCCTGAGGCTACTGACGAGGAATGTATGAATGCTTTGCAGAGAGCAGCTTGCAGAACTTTATTAGCCAGGGCTGATAAAGGTTTGGATACGGTTATTGGTGAAGGTGGTGTAAAAGTTTCAGGTGGTGAAAAACAACGTTTATCTATAGCACGTGCTTTACTGCGCAGGCCCGATATTTTGGTGTTTGACGAAGCTACATCATCGCTTGATTCATTAACTGAGGAAGAGATCACTGAAACTATAAAGGATGTATCTGTATCAGGCGGACATATTACTATACTGATAGCTCACCGCTTATCAACCATTATGCATGCCGATAGGGTGTACGTGCTGGAGAAAGGCCATATCATTGAATCGGGCAAACACGCCGACCTGCTTGCACAAAAAGGCTTATACTACGCTATGTGGAGGCAACAGATTGGTGAGAAGTTAGAGGTTGAGGAAGCGTAAGTAATTTTATAAAACATAACTCAGGAAAAGGAAGATGGCATTAAACTGTCACTTCCTTTTTTTGTTTCTCATCTTCTTTATCCACGTGTATATCTTTTAACCCTAATGGTAGCAAACTCTTGGTCTTGAAATAGGTAAATGTTACGATCATTAGCGTCATACTGCCGCCAAACAGCACAGCGGGGATGGTGCCAAGGAATTTAGCGGCCATGCCCGATTCAAAATCGCCTATTTCATTTGATGAGCCGATGAACATAGAGCTTACTGCCGATACCCTTCCACGCATTTCATCGGGTACAAGTAGTTGCATTAGTGTGCTCCTGATTATAACGCTTACACTATCAAACGCGCCCTGTGCAAACAGGAATAACAGTGATAAATAAAAGCCGGTTGATAAGCCAAAGGCTATAATAGAACAGCCGAACCCAGCTACAGCTATCAGTAAATTGCGCCATGGCTTGTTCATTGGCGAATACCGCATCATAACTATCATGGTAAGGGCAGCGCCTAATGATGATGCCATACGCATGATCCCTAAGCCTTCAGCGCCTACTTTTAATATATCGAGAGCAAATACAGGCAGCAATGCTACAACCCCACCAAAAAATACCGAGAACAGATCGAGGCTCATGGCATAGAGCATCATTTTGTTATTGAAAACAAAACGCAGGCCCGCTGAAAGGCTTTTCCCTATGCTCTCTTTTGGTACAAATACAGCCGGGTATTTTTTTAGCCGGTATACCAGCACTAACGCTATCAGTAAAAAAATAAGTATAAAGCTAAAGGTTGCGGTCATACCGCTTAAGCCCGGTATAATTTTACCTGCAAAGGCATAGGAGAAACCGGCTAACATAGGGCCTAAAATAGAGGCGATCTGCCAGCTGGTACTGCTCCAGGTACTCGCATTTGGGTAAACTTCGCGCGGTACGCTGTGCGTGTATACAATGAATGTTGCCGGGCCATAAAATGCACGGGCAAGGCCATTGCAGAATATCATGGCATACATGATGGATACTATTAATCCCGCTGAAAAGTAGATGCTCATGCTTTTCATGGTAACGGTGAAAATTACCAGCGAGGATATCAAACAGCCCATATAAATGAGCAGCAACATTTTGCGTTTCTCATATTTATCGGCCAGGTAACCTCCATATAGTGCAATACCAACGGCCGGGATAGCCTCACTTAGGCCAACAAAGGCTATGGCTACTTTACTGTGTGTAATTTGATAAATGTAAAAGCCCAATACTGTTGTTTGCATTTGGTATGCAAGCGTAAAGAAAAAGCGCATTCCAAGATATGAGCGAAAGTCCTTATATCGTAAGGCTTTGAATGAATCTGGCTTGGGTTGCGTGTCTTCGTCGGGCATTTGTTTGAATTAGATGAGTTGCAAATTTAAAGATTATGCAGCGGTTTTTTATGTAAAATTATGGTAAGGTTTGAGTTACACGCGTATTAATTCAACCCATGCTGATCAATAAGGTATATTAATGAGGCTATTGCGGCTGCGCCAAGTTCCAGTTCGCGTTTGTTTACGTTTTCAAAAACATCGTTGGCGCTATGGTGCACATCAAAGTAACGCTGCGAATCGGGCAGGTAACCTATGAGTACAACGCCCGGCGATTTTTCTTTCAGCGGCCCTATATCACTACCACCGCCGCCGTTGGTAAGCCGGTCGGCACCGTAGGGCTCAAGCAATTTTTTCCATTTTAGGTTGATGTTTTGCACAAAGGCCGGTGATGCTTCACTAAAGCCAAATCCTCGTGGGGTAAACCCGCCGAGGTCCGATTCAATGGCGGCAATATGTTCTTCCTTGTTTTTAGCAGCAAGCTCGGCATACTTTTCTCCGCCTTTATCGCCATTTTCTTCATTAATAAAAAATACCGCCCTTACTGAGTTTTTAGGCTGATAGCCCAGCGCTTTAAGTAAACGCACTGCCTCTACAGATTGCATGATACCTGTACCATCATCATGGGCACCCTCGGCCAGATCCCATGAATCGAGGTGACCACCGACGGTGATAAATTTGTTGGGGTTCTCGGTACCGGTTAATTCGCCTACTACATTATAGGAAAGCGTATCAGGCAAAGTTTTGCAACTCATTTTTAAATAAAACTGTACAGGTGATGTATTCTTTTGCTTTAGCAGCTCGCTCAACTGGTTTGCCGCTATAGTTGATATGGCTGCCGCCGGAATTTTAATGCCTCCTTTATCATAAGATGTAGTTCCGGTGTGCGGATAATTGTCGATGCTCTCGGTTAGTGAACGGACTATTACACCTACTGCCCCATATTTTGCTGCTGCTGCCGGGCCTGCAAAACGCTGATCGCCTGCAGTGCCGTATGCCCGCAAGGTTTCAATAAAACGAGGGTCGAACGGACGGTTAAAGAAAACTATTTTACCTTTTATGGCAGCAGCGCCAAGGGTATCGAGTTCTTTTAGGCTATGCACTTCAATAACATCGGCAGTAATGCCATCTGCCGGGGTAGCTACCGACATACCCAGTGCTGCAATAGCAACAGGTATACGGTTATTGCCAATAACAATCACACCACTCTCTTTAGCACCCCTTACCCAATGAGGAACCATTACCGGTTGTAAAAAAACATGGTCGAAACCATAGCTTTCCATCAGTTTTTTGCCCCATTCAATTGCTTTCTGCGCATTTGCCGAACCGCTTAAACGGGGGCCGATGTTTTTGCACAAATAATGCAGGTTACTGTAACATTGGCCGTTAACCAATTCCTCATCGTATATTCTGCGCAGCATGAGTGAGTCTTGTGCTTTAAGCAGTCCGGTTGAGAGAGTAAGAGCAAGGAGTAGAGTGAATTTTAGTTTCATGGCGAGGGCGTTTACCACAAATATAATATAGTGCTGCAAAAAGCAATATAATCAGGATATTTTATCCCAGCTTAAGCCCTGATCCTTTGTTTGAAAGGAGTGGTGCAGGATCTGGTTTTCAGGAAGCGCTAATTGCGGGTCGGCCTCAAAAATGCCTTCAACACATTGGCGGATCTGTATCAACAACTCCTGGTCGGTAACAATATTGGCTATTTTAAGGTCGAGCACACCGCTTTGCTGGGTGCCTTCAATATTGCCGGGGCCTCGTAGTTCAAGGTCTATCTCGGCTATTTCAAAACCATTATTAGTTTTAACCATAGTGCTGAGCCTTTTCCGGCCATCGGCACTCAGTTTATGGCTACTCATTAATATACAAAAAGATTGCTCGGCACCACGGCCTACACGCCCGCGCAACTGGTGTAGTTGCGACAGGCCAAAGCGCTCCGCATTTTCAATGATCATTACCGAGGCATTGGGTACGTTAACGCCAACCTCAATTACCGTGGTTGCTACCATTATATGAGTTTCACCCCTTACAAAACGTTGCATTTCATAATCTTTTTCGGCAGCTTTCAGCTTGCCGTGTACTATGCTGATCTGGTAATCGGGCGTAGGAAACTCGTACGACATTACCATCGCGCCGTCCTCCAGATTCTTCAGATCGAGCTTTTCGCTTTCCTGTATCAGTGGGTACACTACATAAATCTGCCGCCCTTTGGCAATTTCCTGCTTCATAAAGCCGAACATCCGCAGGCGCTGGTTCTCATATAAATGGTGCGTTTCAATGGGTTTACGACCTGCCGGTAACTCATCAATGATGGAGATATCCAGATCGCCATAGAGGGTCATGGCTAATGTGCGGGGGATAGGTGTAGCCGTCATTACCAAAATATGCGGAGGGATGCTATTTTTTCGCCATAGCCTTGCCCTTTGCTCCACACCAAAACGATGCTGCTCATCAATAACTACAAGGCCCAGGTTTTTATATTGTACCTTATCCTCAATAAGCGCGTGGGTGCCTATTAATATTTTTAGGTCGCCACTTTCCAGGCGCTCATGTAAAACCTTACGTATTTTGGGTTTTGTTGAACCTGTTAACAATGCTACTTCAACAAAATCATCGCCTACTAAACTTTTTATGGTTTGATAATGCTGATTAGCCAATATTTCAGTCGGTGCCATAATACAGGTCTGGAAACCATTGTCAATAGCTATCAGCATGCTCATGAGCGCCACAACGGTTTTTCCGCTACCAACATCGCCCTGCAATAAACGGTTCATCTGCACGCCGCGCTGGGTGTCAAGCCGGATCTCTTTTAAAACCTTTTTTTGGGAATTGGTTAGCTCGAAAGGTAATTTATGGTGATAAAATTCATTAAAGTAATTGCCTACCGAACCGAATATATTACCCTTGAATTTATTAGTACGGTGTAATTTTGTTTTTAACAGTTTAAGCTGCAAAAGGAATAGTTCCTCAAACTTAAGTCGTCGCCTTGCTTCATTAAGCGCGGCAGCATCTTCCGGAAAATGAATATTGCGGTATGCCTCGACTCTTGATACCAGCTTAAACCGGTTAATGATATATAAAGGCAGGTTTTCGTGAATATCCTTCGCATACTGCTCGAGCAGGGTGGCTACCAGTTTTTGGATGCCCTTGCTATCCAGCAAAAAGGGTTTAAGTTTTTCTGTTGAGCTGTAAGCAGGCTGTAGCGTTAAATTGCCTTTACGCGTTAATGCTTCTGCTGAGTAGGGCTCAATTTCGGGGTGAGCCATCTGCACCTTACCGTTAAAAAAGCCGGGCTTACCAAATATGATGTATGCCTTGCCGGGGATCAGCGCCTTTTCAACCCAGCGGATACCCTGGAACCAGGCCAGCTCCATTACGCCTGTATCATCCTGCGCCTGAAAAATAAGGCGTTTGGTATGCTTCTCACCCAGAATTTCCTTACGCGTTAAGCGCGCTATTACCTGTACATGGGGTAATTCTGGCTCAATCTCTCCGATCTTGTAAAAACGGGTCCTATCGATATACTTGTACGGGAAATGGCGTAAAAGATCCTCGAAAGTAGCTATCTGCAACTCCTTTTTCAAAACATCGGCACGACTAAGGCCCATGCCTTTTAAGTACTCGATCGGGGTTTGAAAAGGGTTCAAATAATAAGGATATTAATTATTAACCTTTAACAGCAGTAACCGAGATCTCCACATTAACATTTTTAGGCAAACCGGCAACGGCCACAGTTTCGCGTGCAGGGAATTTTTCGGTAAAGTATGATCCGTATACCTCATTAACCTGTGCAAATGTTTGCATGTCTTTTAAAAAGATGGTGGTTTTTACAATGTTGCCAAACCCAATACCTGCTTCGGTTAAAAGGGCTTTGATGTTTTCCATCACCTGGGTGGTTTCGGTTTTAATATCATCAAGCACCAACTCGTTGGTTATAGGGTTAATGGCAACCTGGCCTGAAAAAAATATAAAATTGCCGGCTTCAATAGCCTGGCTGTAAGGGCCAATTGGCGCAGGGGCGTTAACGGTATTAATAACTGTTTTCATTAAATAAGTGTTTTTAAGCGTGGCTGATCACAATAGTTTTCAGATGTGATCAATGTCTTTTCAGTATAAACCAATCTATCAGTTTCCAGATTATGCCCAGCAGGAACACAGTTATAGCAATGGCATTAATAACATGCATTACTTTAAGGTTGAAACTGGTAGGCCTGTTCGGATCCTTTTTTCTGAAGAAGTACATAATACAAATATAAGCAGAAACAATAAAGCTTAATGCAGAATGCAAAAAGCTTTTCGTTGAGAAAATATGGATGAGTAGTTATGAAATATGGATTATTTTATTGGTGATGCATTTGGTCAGCTGTAAGCATCTTGCAAGTTAGGCGCAGGCGTAATATGTTATAAATGTATTAATTGTTAATTTTGCTACAGATAAAAACTTAAAGATGTCTATAACTACTGAAGCAGAGAGAATTGGAATGCAGGAGGCAAGTGATGCTGTTGCTATTACTTTAAAAAAGATGCGTGAGTTTGCTAAACCGGGCATTTCAACAAAGGGACTTGACGAATACGGCGGCGAGTTACTGGCACAGATGGGCGCACGTTCTGCACCTGCGTTAACCTATGATTTCCCTGGATATACATGTATTAGTATTAATGAAGAAGCTGCGCACGGCATCCCATCAGCAGATAAGATACTGAAAGAAGGTGATCTGGTAAATATTGATGTATCGGCAGAATTAAATGGTTATTGGGCCGATAATGGCGGCTCGTTTGTATTGGGTGAAGATATCCACGGTCATGGCAGATTGGTTGAAGCATCGAAAGATATATTAAGGAAAGCGATCAGCAACATTAAAGGTGGTGTCCGGATATCTGAGATAGGCAGGCTGATTGAGGCCGAAGCCAAAAAGGCTGGCTACACGGTAATAAAGAATTTGACCGGGCATGGTATAGGTCGCAGTTTGCACGAAGAACCTCATGAGGTAGCCAACTACTGTGACAGGTACAACACAACGCGCTTCAAAAAGAATTCGGTAGTAGCGATAGAGACATTTATTTCAACACGATCAACAATTGCCGATACACAAGCCGATGGGTGGACGCTGAGGGGTAACAAAGGTGGTTTTGTTGCACAGCACGAGCATACCATTATGGTAACTGGCGGTCAGCCGGTGATATTTACCGCGCAGAATGGTATTTGGGATTAATTATCGCCAATGGTAATTTAAACAGGAAAGTGCTACGGTTAAGCCATTGATACCAATATTTTCACCAGGGTGTTTTACTATACCGGCACTGATATACAAACCCATCCCCCGACCCCGAATGTTGTAATCGGGATAGATCCCACCAGGTAGTATGGCGTTCAAACTTTATTGTATGGCTTCAAGAACGTTATTGAGGGGGCGATCCAAATAATCCAGCTATTATTATAAATAAAAAAAGCCCCGCTTTTGCGGGGCCTTTTTCAATATATTATTTTATCTAATAATTATTGGTGGAATTCAACACGACGGTTAGCAACGCGGCCTTCTTCGGTTGAGTTGTCAGCTATTGGGTGAGTTTCACCGAAAGCTTTGATTTTTAAGTGTTTAGCATCAACACCTGAGTTAACTAAGTAAGTTTTTACTGAGTTAGCACGGTCTTTAGATAAACGCAGGTTGTGAGCAGCAGTACCTTCTGATGAAGCGTAACCAGCAACTGTAAGCGTTTTACCAGAAGCCCTTAAGTCAGCTGAAGTAGCATCTAATACTGGGTAAGAAGAAGTTCTTAATACAGAGCTATCAAATTCAAACTGGATGTTAGAATAAGGAGCTGCTTTAACAGAATCTTTCTTGGTAGTATCTTTAGGGAATACGATAACGCAACCAGAACCGTCAACTACGCTACCAGCAGGTGTGTTAGGGCATTTGTCGAATTGATCAGCAACACCGTCACCGTCAGAATCTTTCTTAAGATCAGCAACCGCAGTTTCAACATTGGTAACACGGCCTTTTAAAGCTTCAACTTCCTGACGTAAAGCTGCGTCATACAGTTCGTCATACAAAATAGCAATTGGGTTCACCCAATCGATGTTTTTCTTTGCACTTGAACCGAAAGTGTACTCTAAACCACCGTAGCTATATGAGTAACGGTTTTGAGTTGGGTAAGAGTGGTAACCTGCAAAATTGTAACCACCGATGAAGTTAACTTTGTAACCGAAGTTTAAAGCTAACGCGTCAGATAATTTAAATTTAACACCTACACCTACAGGTATAACAACTTCTTTTACTGTATTGTCATATGTATTAGCATAAGCACCTTCAGTACCACCTGCTAAGTCAAATTTAGGTTTGTAGAAATCTAAACCGTAACCAGCGTCACCATAAAAGTTAACTGCATTTGCACGGTGTAAGAAAGAAACGCTACCAAAATTAACAACAGCATTTAAGCTGATAGAGTTTGTGCTGGTTTTGTAATCAATACCGCCAAATTTAGTTCCACCATCGTATGGGTAACCATCATTGTTACCTTTAACTGTACCACCTAAGTAATCTAATGATAAGCTGAAGAAATGAGAGAATGCATCTCTGATTGATGCTCCATAACCTAATTGAGGTTGAAAGTGTGTGGTAACGTTGTTACCAAGTGGAGTTTGACCTGATAGCATACCGGCGTTGATGCCAATGCTAATGTGGTTGTACTGGCCTAAACCACCAAATACCTTGGCAGATGAGGTTGCAGAAGACACCGTCTTGGTAGAATCAGTTGATGTCTGAGCTTTAGCTGCACCCAGAGCCATCAAGGAAACAACTGACAATGCGACTGTTTTCTTTAATGTAGAATAATTCATAGTTTTAAGATTAAACGATTTAATTGTGATTTTTTTCAAAATTAGTAATTATGTTTGAAACGGATACCAAATTTTGTTCCAAATCTTATAATACTTATACAAATAAACTAAAAAAATTGTTTAAATAAAATATCTAAACATATTAATAATGAAATATCTGCCTGTAAATGAGTCCTTATTTACAAATAATAGAAAAAATTTCGTTTCACGAATAAAATTCAATTCTATAGCTATTTTCAACTCAAATGATGAATTTCCGAGGAGTGGAGATCAAAATTTCACCTTTAAGCAGAATGCGGACTTTTTTTATTTAACAGGCATTGATCAGGAGCAAAGTATTTTGGTTTTATTTCCCGATTGTCCTAATCTACTATACAGAGAAGTACTTTTTTTAAGACAAACGAGCGAACACATTGCAGTTTGGGAGGGACACAAGTATACAAAAGAGGAGGCAAAACGTGTTTCGGGCATTGAAAGTGTGTTTTGGCTGAATGATTTTGACGCTATTTTACATAGTATCGTTAACTATACAGAACACATATATATAAATGCAAACGAGAATGACCGATTCAGCTTTGAAGTTCCCTATCGTGATCTGAGGTTTTTACAGGACCTGCGTTCAAAGTATCCTTTGCACCATTACGAACGGTCGGCACCTATAATGCACGACCTGCGGGCAGTTAAATCTGAAACAGAGGTTGAGCTTACTAAAAAGGCCTGCGCTATAACACGTGATGCATTTATACGTGTACTAAAATTTGTGAAACCCGGTGTTGCGGAGTATGAGATAGAAGCCGAAATAATACACGAGTTTATAAAACAGCGCGCAACAGGGCACGCTTACAGCCCCATTATAGCATCGGGTAAAAATGCCATAGTGCTGCATTATATTGATAATAACCAGGTTTGCAAAGATGGTGATGTAATATTGTTTGACTTTGGTGCCGAATATGCCAACTACAATGCTGATATGAGTCGCTCTATACCTGTAAACGGCCGGTTTACCAAGCGCCAGCGCGATGTTTATGATGCTGTTTTGCGAGTAATGAAAGCAGCAACCAAACTTATTGTAGCTGGAGCAATATGGAACGATTACCATGATGAGGTTGGGAAAATAATGACCAGCGAACTGATTGGCCTGGGGTTGCTTGACAAACATGATGTTGCTAAACAGGACCCTAAAGTGCCTGCTTATAAAAAATATTTTATGCACGGTACATCGCACCATTTGGGTTTAGATGTGCATGATTTTGCCAGCAGGTACAAACCTTTTGAAGCGGGCAATATACTAACCTGCGAGCCGGGTATCTATATTCCGCAGGAAGGTTTGGGTATTAGGCTGGAGAATAATATACTGATCACTAAAGATGGCAACATCGATCTGATGGCTGATATACCGCTTGAGGCTGCTGAGATTGAAGAGATAATGAATGCGTAATTAGTTGATTAGGTTGATTAAGTAAGCGGTTGATTAGGTTAAAAGTGTAACCACTCACTCACTCACTCAATCAACCACTCACCCTAAATACCTGTTCACAAAATTATACAGGTTGAACCCCGGCTGGTTCGCTTCCTTTGCAATTTGCTGTTGCAGCTCCCTTTTATTTACGTCTGCCATTCGTTTTTGCTGTATCATACGATAAGCTTTTTCGGCCAGTAACATTTCCCTGCGGCTGTTTTGCTGATGCTTTGCCGTAGTAATAAAACTGATGATCTCATCAATCCCTTCGCCCTGTGAAGCTATCGCCTTAAAAACGGGCAGTTGTCCGTTTTTTTGTTCGGTAAGCTTTTTTAAGTTGTTTGCCAGTAGATCGGCATCCGCCCTGTCGGCTTTATTTACTACAAAGGCATCGGCAATTTCCATCAGGCCCGATTTGATGTTTTGTATCTCATCGCCGCTTTCGGGTACTAAAACTAATAGGGTGATATCAGCTAATCCGGCAATCTCCACTTCCGATTGCCCAACGCCAACAGTTTCAACAAATACATAATCAAAGCCTGCGGCGCGCAGCACATCAGTCATTTCAATTGTTTTGGCTGATAGACCGCCCAGTGAACCCCGTGTAGCCAACGAACGGATTAACACCCCCGGATCATTAAAATGCGCCGACATCCGGATGCGATCGCCCAATAAAGAACCAAAATTGAAGGGCGAAGTAGGGTCGATAGCCAGAACGGCTATTTTATTGCCGTGTTTTATTAAATTGCTGATGAGCGCGTTAACCAAAGTGCTTTTACCTGCACCGGGCGGGCCGGTTATACCTATTATAGGTGTGTTTTTGGCAAATTGCAGGTTTTTTAATAATTCACCTGCACCGGCAAGGTCATTTTCAACAATGGTGAGCGCGCGGGCCACTGCTTTAAAGTTGTCGCGGTTTAAGGCTGATAATGTATGGGTAGTGGTGCTCACAGGCTATTTATATCTGCAAAACAATAAAATTATCACAAGATAACTTAATATTTGCCCGGAAATTAGTTGTTTCGATAAAAAAGCGAATATTTACAACGCGGCGCATTCGGCATGGCGCAGCAATAATTTATATAAACTCATAAAATGGTGACAAAACCATCCATACTACTCACGTTTGATTCCATGAAATATCCTAACTCAGGTTTTTTTTCCTTCGGGAAAAGCTTGGGCGATGCGGTGCTGAAACAAAACGCGGGGCGTTATAAGCTCTATTATTATGTACACCAAAGGGCGACTTATTTATTTGATAAAAAGGTGAGCCTTGTATTTTTATCAAAGCTGCATAAACTGTTCTTCCCTGAACCAAGCCGCTTTGCGCTGGTACATTTTACCGATCAGTATTGCAGGCTAAAACCACAAAAAGTTAAAGGCAAAAGGGTGCTCACTATACACGATATTAACCCGGTGCATGAGCAGCGAAAGTCGGAACGTAAGATACAAAAGCACCTTAAAAAGCTGCAGGGCTATATCGATGTTTGTGACAGGGTGGTAGCCATATCGCATTTTGTAGCTGATGATATTTTAAAGTATTTTCCCGAAGCAAAAGATAAAATAAGGGTGATTTATAATGGTGCTGATGTACTGCAGGTGGCGGACGATCATACTCCCCGTTATGTGCCGCCTACCAAATTTTTATTCGCCATAGGGTTTATTGCACCTAAAAAAAACTTCCACGTTTTGCCGGCTTTGCTGGTAGGTAATGATTATACGCTGGTTATATCGGGTGTGGAAACGCCCTACAAAGTAAAAATAATGGATGAAGCCGAAAAGCTTGGCTGCGCCGACCGTGTTAAAATAACCGGAACGATAAGCGAAGCTGATAAGGCCTGGTATTATAAAAATTGCGCGGCATTCGTATTCCCATCATTAGCCGAAGGCTTTGGTTTGCCTGTGATAGAGGCCATGCATTTTGGCAAGCCCGTATTTTTATCAACCTATACTTCACTGCCCGAAATTGGCGGCGACGCTGCTTTTTATTTCGATAGCTTTGAACCGGAAGCCATGCAGCAGGTTTTTGCCAAAGGGATGGAAACCTTCGACACCGAAAACTGGCAACCAAAAGTAATTGCCCACGCCAAGCAATTTGATTGGCAGGAAACCGCAAAGCAGTATTTGGCGTTGTATGATGAGTGTTTAAGCCAGTAAAATAAATGATCGGATCAACTGCTACAGCCCCCGGCGATCTGCCTGAAATATCCATCGTACTGGTAACCTATAACGCTGCCGAAACGCTGCAAGCTTGCCTCGATAGTATTTATAAGCAGCAATACCCCAATCTTGAAGTTGTTGTAATTGATGGTGCAAGTAATGATGGAACGGTTGAGATCTTGAATGAAAACTCAAGCCGGATAGCATTTTTTAAAAGCGAAAAGGACAATGGTATATATGATGCCATGAACAAAGCCCTGGGCCACATAACCGGCGCATGGGTATATTTTTTAGGTGCCGACGATGTGTTGTTTGATGATTTTTCGGCACTGGCATTTCAGTTAAAAGATGACGGGGTCATTTATTATGGCAGTGTTATCATGAACGGCAAGGAAACAGGGCCGTTAAAATCAGCCTATCAGCTGGCAAAAAGGAACCTGTGCCACCAGGCAATTTTTTACCCGGCTTCGGTATTTAAGAAGTATAGCTATCAAACAAAATACGTTATTAATGCCGATCACCTGCTGAATATGATGTGCTGGAACGACAAGGATTATAGTTTTAAATACATAGATAATACTATTGCCCGGTTTAATGATACCGGTGTATCATCTGTTAAAAGCGATGTGTTGTTTGAAAAGGATAGGCCTGCATTAATATTTAAGTATTTTGGTTTATCGGCTTGGATACGCTATATCTTCAGGGTTGCCAAAGTACGCTTATCTGCCAAAAAGTAGTTATATACTATATGATCATTAAGAATAGAAATTTATTCAGGATAACGCGTTTAATCATTTTTAAACTGCCGCCTGTATTTAAATTTCTTGCCCGGTTCAGGAAAAGCGCCCAGCGTATCTTACTGATAAAAACAGATGCCATTGGCGATTATGTACTTTTCCGGAATTTTATTGAAGAGGTAAAAAACACCGATCAGTATAAGAACTTCGAAATAGACCTGGTAGCCAGTGAACTGCTGCGCGATTTTGCCGTAACCTACGACAGTAAATTTGTAAGCGAATTTTATTTCATCAATCCCAACGCGCTTTATGAATCGCCATTAAAATTATTAAAACTGGGCTGGCTACTTTTTAAAAGGAACTATGCCGTGGTTTTGCAGCCCACTTACTCGCGCATTTTAATAACTGATGGCATAGCTGCCTTAACTGCTGCAAAAAAAATAGTAGGCTATGAAAGTGATAACGAAAGAATTGAAAGGAAATATAAAGTAAAAACAGATAAGTTTTATACTACGCTTTTGCAATTGCCTGCCGGTGTTTTCTTTGAGTTTGATCGCACCAAATTTTTCTTCGAACAATTTTTGCAGCAGCCACTAACTATTAATGGCCCTCATATAGAAGTAACTCCAGGTAAAAAACAAGGCATTGTGATCTTTCCTGGTGCAGGAGTTATAAAGCGCGGATGGGAGCCGGAAAAGTTTTTAGAACTGATCAAACTTATCAAACAGCAGACTGACCAGCCGGTTTACATTGCTGGCGGCCCGGCGGAGGCTGCTGTAGCAGAATATTTAACCAATGCTTTGCCACAGGGCGAAGTAATCAACCTGACAGGTAAAACTACCCTGCCGCAACTGGTTGAGCTTATTGGCGCGGCCACACTGGTTGTAAGCAATGAAACCAGCGCTATACATATAGCAGCCGCCACGCAAACCCCCGCCATTTGTATTTTAGGCGGCGGGCATTTCGGGAGATTCGCACCATATCCGGCTCAAATGCCACAAACAACCGTATGCGCTTACGAAAAAATGGAATGCTACAACTGCAACTGGAATTGCATATATGAAACCATGCCCAATGCCCCTTACCCATGTATAAGCATTGTAAGTTTGGATAGGGTGTGGCTAATGGCACAACATGCACTCAACCAATTATAATACAATTTACTACTAAGCGTTTTATGATTTAGTAATTACTAAATTACTGTTAGCTTTGCACACTTTTTATTTTAATAATTAATGAAGACATATTTCAGGCTGCTATCATTTGCCAAACCAATTGAAAAGTTCGCCATCCCTTATATATTGTTTACCCTTTTATATGTGTTGTTTAGCACGCTCGTGTTTCCGCTGCTAATTCCATTGCTTAACCTTCTTTTTTTATCTGATAATAATCAGTTAGCTCACAAAGTTGTTCAGGCCCCTGGCGCACTTGATCTTACAGGCTGGTTTAATTACTACATGTATTACTTTGTAAATACTTATGGTAAATGGGGCGCGTTACGCTTTGTGTGTTCTGTACTTATAGTAACCATATTGCTGGGTAACTTATTCCGCTATCTATCAGCACGGATAATGGAAAACCTGCGGGTACATACATTACTGAACCTGCGCCGCAGCGTTTTTAATAATGTGATGGACCTGCAATTAAGCTATTTTAACAATGAGCGTAAAGGTAATATCATATCTAAAGTAGCATCGGATGTGCAGGTAGTGCAATTTTCTGTTACCTCAACCTTACAGGTGATATTTAAAGACCCCGTGCAGTTAATAGCCTTTTTGGTTACCCTGTTCTGGATCTCGGCAAAACTTACTTTATGGTCATTATTGGTAGTTCCTATAGCAGGCTTTATTATTTCACGAATAGTTAAAAGGCTTAAATCGCAGGCAATTGCCGCCCAGCAATCCTACGCCAATATGATCAGTTATCTGGATGAGGCCCTTTCGGGGATTAAAATTGTAAAGGCATTTAATGCTTCCGGCTATATTAAAAACCGTTTTGATGAGGAAAATAAGCGTTATACCAAAATATTGCGCTCTATGGCAAAACGCCAGCAGGCAGCCTCACCGGTATCAGAAACGCTTGCCGTTACCATGATATCGTGTATAGTTTTGTATGGCGGTTACCTGATCCTTAATAAACGCTCGGATGGTTTAAGCGGGGCGCAGTTCATCGCGTATATCGGTATCTTTTCGCAGCTGATGCGCCCGGCAAAATCTATATCCGATTCATTTGGAAACATACACGCGGGTATTGCAGCCGGCGAACGAGTGTTACAGCTTATTGATGAAAAACCTACTATAGTTGATGCACCTGATGCTAAACCTGTACCCGAATTTGAACACGCTATTGAATTAAGGAATGTAACTTTTGCCTACGGCGAAAGGACGGTATTGGATAACATCAACATAATCATCCCGAAAGGTAAATCAATCGCATTGGTTGGCCCGTCGGGGGGTGGTAAGTCTACATTAATTGATCTTATACCAAGGTTTATAGTCCCTCAATCGGGGCAGGTATTGTTTGATGGCGTTGATATTGAACACGCAATTACCGATTCAGTACGTGCGCAACTGGGCATTGTAAACCAGGAATCGATTTTGTTTAACGATACCATTTTCGGTAACATAGCTTTCGGTAAAACCGACGCCACTATGGAAGAGGTAATGGCCGCGGCCAAAATTGCCAATGCCCATAACTTTATCATCGAAACAGAAAAAGGTTACCAAACCAATATAGGCGACCGCGGCGCCAAGCTATCAGGTGGCCAGCGCCAGCGTATTTGTATAGCCCGCGCGGTGTTAAAAAACCCACCGATCATGTTGTTGGATGAGGCTACCTCGGCACTGGATACCGAATCGGAAAAACTGGTGCAGGATGCTTTGAACAACCTGATGAAGAACCGTACCTCGCTAATCATTGCACACCGCCTCAGCACCATTCAAAATGCTGATAGCATCATTGTGCTGGAAAATGGCAAAATAGTGCAGCAAGGTAACCACCAGGAGTTAATGAACCAGGAAGGTTTATATAAAAAATTAATCAATATGCAAACTTTTAATGCGGATTAATTAATGTTTTCTTCTTGTGATTTTTGTGAAAAAACAGGCTTATTGTAAAAGATCCTTTACACTAATTCCAGTCCCGCTATGTTAAGTTAGTGCATCAAAATTGTTACTTTTATTAGATAAGATTTTCACGAACTTTCTGTTCAATATCAAGTTATCTATTAAACCCCTGTAACATGATCAACTTTGACGAGACTTCTTATCAAACAAAATCAGCTGTATTATTTGTCATATTTAACCGGCCCGATACTACTTTAAAGGTTTTTGAGCAGATTAAATTGGCGCAACCCGCCCGTTTATACATTGCTGCTGATGCCCCGCGTGCTGATGTTCCGGAAGATAAATTATTATGTAAACAAGCGAGAACCGTTGTTGACATGATAGATTGGGAATGCGAGGTAAAAACGCTTTTTAATAAAGCAAATGCCGGGTGTAAAAAAGCGGTATCGGCTGCAGTTACCTGGTTTTTTAATAACGAAGAAGAAGGGATAATTTTAGAGGATGATTGTTTACCTGCCAACAGTTTCTTTAAATTTTGCGATACCCTGTTAGAAAAATATCGTGATGACCTACGCATACGCCATATTACAGGGTGTAATCTTCAGCATGGCAAAAAATGGGGTAACAGCACTTATTATTTTTCAAACATGACCTATGTTTGGGGCTGGGCAAGCTGGAGACGGGTTTGGAATGATTATAAAACCCTGGATAATTTTAACAACGAAGAAGAGGTAAAAGAACACCTGGCTAATATTTTTAATGAACCATTATTGGTTGATAGCTGGTTAAATATATTTGAACAGGTAAAAGCCGGAAAGTTGAATTCGTGGGGTTACCAGCTTGATTTTGTAAATTTTTTTAATAACGGGCTTACTATCGTGCCAAATGAAAACCTGATATCAAATATAGGTTTTGGCCCGGCAGCTACGCATACATTACAGGCAAATAGTATAAACGCCAGCATACCCGTAACAGAAGTTACCGAAATAACCCACCCCGTGTTTGTATTGCCCGAAAAGCAAGCCGATATGTGCATACTAAGCCGCGACTTTAATATTGAAGAAAGGAAGCGCAGGCAAAATTTATTTCGCCGTAAGGCAAAAAGATGGTTTAAGCAAGTACTAAGAACCGCAGCCACCTATATGTTCATTAGCTAAGTACAGGCAGCGGATTATAAACTTCACTATTCAATTTATTTATCTGTGTAAGCATCGCCGCCAAGCCGCTGCTTTTCAAACAGGTATGTAAAATGTAACTTAATGGGTTGATGGTGTAGCTACAAGTTTTAAATAAAAGTTATAAATAACCTTGATTTTGGTTAAATATATCCCGCTTTTTTAGCCATTTTTAGTTAATTTAGCGGTTAATATCAACCTACCTACCTTATCGTAATACAAAACATGGGCCTTAACTTCATTAAGAGAATATCTCAAATAAGAAATTCATTAAATACAATACAAAAAAAAATAGATGACGATAAAGGGTTTACAACAACCCAGTTTTTAAATGAGCATTTATTTAATAACCCTAAATACCTATCCTCAAAACGTTTAAACAAACATGAATATCAGGTATTCTCTCAAAATGGAGAGGACGGTATTATTCAGGAGATCTTCGACAGGGTTGGTTACACAAACAAATATTTTATTGAATTTGGTGTTGAAAATGGATTGGAATGTAATTCAACCAACTTGCTATACAAAGGATGGAGCGGTTTGTGGATTGAAGGAAGCGAACAACAATGTGAAGGCGTAAAACCCGGTTTAGCGATTTGATCAGCGATGGGCGTTTGCAAATTCAAAATGCATTTATCAATGCAGAAAATATCCAATCTCTTTTTGATAAAGCTAATACGCCTATTGAGCCCGACCTATTGTCGATTGATATTGATTACAACGATTATTATGTATGGGATGCTATAACTAAATATAAACCCCGCGTAGTAATTATTGAATACAATTCCATATTCAGGCCCGATACTCATTTTGTAGTTAAATACAATCCCAACAGAATGTGGGATAAAACCAGCCATTATGGAGCATCATTATTGGCTTTGGAACAATTGGGCAGACAAAAAGGATATTGTTTAGTAGGCTGTGTTTTTTCGGGCAGTAATGCCTTTTTTGTACGTGAGGATTTGGTTGGAGAGCAATTTGAATCTCCCTTTACTGCAGAGAACCATTATGAACCTAACCGGGATTTCCTTTTCTACAAAGCGGGCCATCCCCGCAATCACGTACCGGATTGATTAATAATGGCTAACCGTTCAGTTTGTCTTTTATATACTGCCAGTCGGTACTAAGCAGGCTTTTTGTTTTGCCGTATATTTTTTGCTCGGCATTTTTCACAAACTTTTTTGCTTTTCTGAGCAGGAAATTGTCCCTCACAGGCATAAGTATGTCATGGCTGAATTGACGTTTGCTGAACAGGTGCAAAAACTTACCATCGCTATAAAAATTATACCCTAAATGCTGGGCTATGTACGCCAGCGAACTGGTGGTATAAAACGATATATGCTGCCCGGTTTCAAGTGATAAATACGCCCAGTCTTTAAAATCAGCAATTTTATCAGGTTGGATCTCGGTAGTGAAAAGCAGGTTGTCTGAAAATTTCAGTATACTTTTTATTTCTTCAACAGGATCTGGCAAATGCTCCAGCACCTCAAAGGCAGTCACCAGTTCAAAACTTGTTTCGGCCGGCAAATCGGCAAGCGAGAAATGCTCGGCAAATAAATTGGGGCAATATTTATCGGTATTGTAAAAGTTGAACCCTTTATCGCGCATTAAACGGGTAAACAGTCCGTAGCCACCGGCGTAATCTAAAAAAAGGCCTTCGTATTTAAACTTTTTTACTAAAAGCTTGCTTACCCTATCGGCTAAATAAACATTACGCGAGGCCAGGCCAATATCCAGTTTAGTTATTACTGATGAGTAGGCTTCCCCCAGCCAAAAAGGCTCTTCGGTTTGTATAAAGCCTGTTTCCTTGCATTTATAGTACTTAGCCTCGTATTTATTCAGGATTATTTTAGTGAATAATAATGTAGTTTCACCGCCGGTAATTTTGCTTTTCATAATATAATAGAGGGGTGACTTTGGGGGTAGCTGCTCACCATTTTGCTGATTTGGCTAAAAGTAAATTTAATTTTATACTTTTAAAATTTTATGCTGTAAAGAAGTTATAACATATAGCTTGCCCCGCATAATTTATAAGATAAATGCTATGACTGAAAGTAAACAAGTGGCTGTGGTGATCCCCTTCTATAAACCAACGCTCACTGATTATGAAAAGATTTCGTTACAACAATGCCACAAAACTTTAGCTAATTACCCCATCATAGCTATTAAACCCCAAAGCCTAACGTTACCCACAGATGCAACGGCATACCCATTTTATAATACCATATCATTTAACGATGAATATTTTAAAAGTATACAGGGCTACAACAAGCTCATGCTTTCGGCAGAGTTTTATGAGGCCTTTATACAGTACGAATATATTTTAATATACCAGCTTGATGCTTTTGTTTTTAAGGATGAGTTGAGCTTTTGGTGTACGCAGGGCTTCGACTACATCGGTGCCCCCTGGCTGCGGAAAAAAGAGTACCCCAACGTCTTTAAAAAACTAACATCAATAGGCTTGCAATACTTTGCACGGCGTTATGATATAAAGAGACATGGCGGCTTGCCCAGTAAAAAACAATTGGATGATAACGTAGGTAACGGCGGCTTTTCGTTAAGGAGGGTAAAACTGTTTCGCGATCTGTGCCTGCAATACCCTGAAAAGATTGTCGACTATAACTCGCGTTACACTCATCATTATAACGAGGATATTTTTTGGAGTATTGAGTTAAACCGTAAGCGAAAAGTATTAAATATACCGGGTTATAAAAAAGCGCTCCAATTTGCTTTTGAACTGGAATCCGAACGCGCTTTCAGGATAAATAATAATCAGTTACCTTTTGGCTGCCATGCCTGGGACCTGAACATTGATTATTGGCGGCCGGTGTTTAAAGAGCTGGGTTATACTATTTAACAGCTACAGCGAGCAAAAAAATGGTGAATGTTAAACTTGTTATAAGTTCGTTTAACATTCACCATTAAATAAATTTGGTTAAATTATTGGATCCTGAAACCTATGCCTATCTGGAAAACCTGGTTACGGTAATCACCATAATAGTAACTATCGTTTGAAGTAAGGTCGATAGTATATCTTGCACGCAGCTCAACCACCGGGTTAATATCAAAGCTAACACCAACAACACCATCTAAAAATGTATTGCTGCCATTGTAGTTGATATGGTCCTGTGTGGTTTCATCAACATCATGATAAGTGTTGGTTGTATTTGTCAGGAAGGATACCTGTGGGCCGATCAGGAAATTAAAGCCTGGTACCACATGGAATTTAGCCAGCAAAGGCACATCAATATAACCTGAGCGTGATGTAAAGTTACCACCATCAGATAATTGCCCTGAGAAACCTTTTTGTGAGTATAATACCTCTGGCTCAAATGATACGGGGTATGCAAGGGGCACATCAAAATAAAGCCCCGCGTTAAAACCTGCTATAGTACCGGTTGAGTAGTATGAATTATAAGCATCAACGGTATTGGCAAGGTTTAAGCCGCCTGTAATACCAACCTTAACTTTATAAAAGTCATCACTGGAGCGTTTTTGTTGTTGATGGCGCGGGTGACGCGGGCCATAATAATATTGCTGAGCGCTAACCGAGCCCGCTGCGAACAGGCAAATAGCCATAAAGAGAATTTTTTTCATAACATAAATGATTTTATAAGTATATAGAGTAAAATTAAACATAAAGGTTTATTTAAGGTTTAAATTTTTTATGCGGCACAGTAAAAATAATGTCACAGAAATTGAATTTAGCTACATTTGAACTATGGCCGGATACAGAAGGAACGCTTTATATGTGTTACTGTTTTTACTCAATTTTATTGCTGCGGATGCATTTGCGCAAAAAGAAACCTATATAGAATCGCTAAAAAAGCAAAATCATTGGGTTGATTCTGTATTTAAAAAGATGAACCGGAGGCAAAAGATAGCCCAGTTCTTTTTTGTGCGGGCGCATACCAATTTGGGGCAGGCTTATGAGGATTCTGTAGCTAAAGTTATCAGCGATGAGCAGGTGGGTGGGCTGGTATTCTTTCAAGGAGGGCCGGTTAGGCAGGCCGATTTGATCAACAGGTATCAAAAACTGAGTAAAACACCGCTGCTTATAGCGATGGATGGCGAATGGGGCGTAGGTATGCGGTTGGATTCGACCACATCATTCCCGTACCAGATGACCTTAGGCGCTATACAGGATAATACCCTTATATACAAAATGGGACAGCAGGTGGCTTATGATTTTAAGCGCCTGGGTATGCAAATGAACTTCGGGCCGGATATGGATATCAACAATAACCCCGATAACCCGGTGATCAACTATCGCTCATTTGGCGATAATAAATACAATGTGGCACAAAAAGGTATAGCCTACCTTAAAGGTATGCAGGATGAAGGCTTGCTAACCACAGCCAAACACTTTCCCGGCCATGGCGATACCAATGTGGATTCACATCTCGATTTGCCATCATTGCCATTCAGTCGGGAAAGGTTGGATTCATTGGAAGAATATCCTTTCAAAGAAGCTATAAAGGCAGGCATAAGCGGCGTAATGATAGCGCATATGGATATACCTGCTTTGGATAATACGAAGAACCTGCCATCAACCTTGTCGCGCAAAATTGTGACGGGTATATTGAAGGATTCGCTGGGCTTTAAAGGGCTTGTGGTATCTGATGCCATGGAGATGAAAGGTGTAGTAAAGTATTTCCCGAATGGCGAAGCCGATCTTCGGGCATTTATGGCAGGGAATGATATTATCGAGCTTTCGCCAAATTCGGCACGTGCCATAAAATTAATCAGGAAGGCGGTGCGTAAAGATCAAATAGCGCAGGATGAGTTTGATGCCCGTGTTAAAAAAATACTGGCTGCTAAATATTGGGCAGGCTTAAACGATTATAAGCCAACACCGCTAACTAACCTGGTGGCCGACTTGAACCGGCCCGCCGAACAAGAACTTGTACAGCAATTAAGTGATGCGGCGGTAACATTATTAAGAGGCAATGCGGCATCGGTACAGCTTAATCCTATACTTAAAACCGCTATTGTAAGTATAGGCGTAACGCAGTATACCGAGTTTCAGAAGGATCTTTCACGCTGGTATCTTAATTGTGCAATATTCAGGGTTGGGAAAACAGCATCTGTTAGTGATCTTAATAGCTTGTACACTGTATTAAAACAATACCAGCAGGTATTCATAAGTATAAATGATACCCGTACCCGCCCGCAAAGCAAGCTGGATTTCAGTAACGAGGTAAAGTTATTTATAGCCCAAATTGCTGCCCAAAAGAATACCGTAATAACAGTATTTGCTAATCCATATACTATTGCAGGTTTACCGGGTATTGAAAAAGCGGGGGCATTAATGGCCTGTTACCAAAATAGTGATGCTATGCAGCGCGCGGCGGTAAAAGTGATCATCAGGCGCATAAACCCAACGGGTAAATTACCTGTAAATGTAAATTCGTTTTTCCCGTATGGAACGGGGATTAGTTTGTAGAATAACTATTTAAAAAAATCATCTTTATTGATACCTAAATGATCTGCAACATCATTTAAAATAGATGACAATGTTCCTAATCTTAGTGGATCATGATTAGGAATGGTGATATGATGATCGCCCTTATCAGAAAATTTGGTTAAACGAATGTGACTGCCTTTTTGCCGCGTTGGTTCATATCCGTATTTACTTAAAATTTTTATCAGGTCTTGTGCGGATAGGTTTCTGGGCGTTTTCATTTTTAAAAAGGGAATCAGTCTGATATTTAGCTATACAGCAATAACTTCTTCCTTCACCAAGTGCAAGCGGATGATCTTTGGTAATTTATCATCATCAAAATGGCAGTGTACAGCTTCACGAATATTTGCTTTTAATTCGTCCATAGTATCAGCTTCGGTAAATATCGATTCTCCTATTGCTTTAGCTGTATAACCACCTTCCAAAGCTTCTTCAACTAAGAAAAATATTTCGTTCATACTCAAATTTAAGAAATATTTTTCTGTTTTAATAATGATGATTCTATTGTTGCGAACATATGTTATATCATATTTGTAAGTAATAAAATAATGATACCAAACCGATCAACATGGAAACAAAAATAAAAGCCATAATAACAGGCGCTACCGGCATGGTAGGCGAAGGTGTATTACACGAATGCCTGCAACACCCGCAGGTGGAGGAAGTGCTGATCATTAACCGGAAACCCAGCGGCATAGTTCATCCTAAACTAAAAGAGATCATTCATGCTGATTTTTTTGATCTGTCGGCTATTGAAGATCAGCTTTCGGGTTATAATGCCTGTTACTTTTGTTTGGGTGTATCATCAGTAGGGATGAAGGAGCCGGAATATTATAAGCTCACCTATACCCTCACCCTTAATGTTGCCCAAACGCTCAGTAAGCTAAACCCGGATATGACCTTCTGCTATATATCCGGCGGCGGCACAGATAGTACCGAAAAAGGCAGCTCGATGTGGGCACGGGTAAAAGGAAAAACCGAGAACAATTTAATGAAACTGCCTTTTAAACACGTTTATAATTTCAGGCCGGGCTATATGCACCCTACTAAAGGTTTAAAAAATGTCTTGCCTTACTACAAGTATATGACGTGGCTTTATCCGTTTGTGAGGAAATTTTTTCCACAGTTTGTGAGCACGCTAGCTGAATTGGGCCAGGCAATGATTAATGCAGTACTTATCGGTTACGATAAACCTATTTTAGAGGTGAAGGATATTGTAAAGCTGGCGCATGCTGCTGATGTGAAAGATTGAAGGATTTATAGTAAATTTGAGATATGAACGTACAGACTGAAAAGATCGCATTGGCGAAACGTTTGCTCGAAACGGATGATGAGACAATTTTGCTGGAGATAAAGCAAGTTTTTGAAAGCCATCAAAAGGATTTTTGGAATGACTTGCCGCCTCATGTTAAAGCAGGTATTGAGCGTGCTAAAAAGCAAGCTAATGAAGGCAAGCTGACAGCTCATGATGAGGTAATGAAAAAGTATGCCAAGTACTTATGAGTTTAGCATTGTTTTGGACAGACGAAGCTATTGAAACCTTTGATAGCGTAGTGTTATTCATTGAAACTAAATGGAGCAAAAAAGATGCAGATAAATTTGTTCAGCATACTCAAAAAATTCTAAGGCTAATTGCCGATCAGCCATATATGTACAAAGCTTCCTTGAATAATAATGTAAGGCAAGCTATCTTCACAAAACAAACATCTATGTTTTATGAAGTGCATGATGAATTTATAACCATATTATTCTTTTGGGATAACCGATAGGAGCCGATATTTTAGGTGTCTCATTTTATCCAGTTTTCTCGTTCTATAATCAGGCACGTTAATTTAGTGGGTCTAATTTTCTTATCTTTACTCATACAATATGCAATCATCCCTCAATAAATATAACGAGAAATTCCAGAACGCCTTAGCAAATTTAAACCCGGAACAGTTAGCCGCGGTTAATAAAATGGATGGGCCGGTGTTGGTGGTAGCCGGGCCGGGTACGGGCAAAACACAGATACTGGCAGCACGTATTGGTAAAATATTAACGGATACCGATGCTCTGCCAAATGAGATCCTCTGCTTAACGTATACCGATGCAGGCGCTATTGCTATGCGCAAACGTTTGTTCGAATTTATTGGTCCGGATGCTTATCGTATCAACATCTACACTTTCCACGCTTTTTGTAACGAGATCATCCAGGAAAATTTGGAATACTTCGGTAAGCTCAACCTGGAACCGTTATCAGAACTGGATGGCGCAATGCTATTCCGTGAGCTGGTGGATGAGTTTCCGAACGATCACTTATTAAAGCGTTTTACAGGTGATATCTACTTTGATGCACCGCGCTTAAAACGCCTTTTCTCCACCATGAAAAGTGAGGGTTGGGATGCCGATATAATTGCCGCTGCTGTAAAGGAATATATAGATGACCTGCCTAACCGCGAAGAGTTTATCTACAAGCGTGCAAATGCCAAAACAGGCATCAAAATAGGCGACCCTAAACAAAAGGATATTGATGCCGAGCAGGAAAAAATGCAAAAGCTGATGGCTGCGGTAAATGAATATAAGAACTATGCCCTTAAGATGGGCGAAAAAGGCTGGTATGATTATGACGACATGATCATCTGGGTACTGAAAGCCTTCCGCGAAAACGAAGAGATCCTGCGTAAATACCAGGAACGCTATCAGTATATTTTGGTGGATGAATTTCAGGATACCAGCGGATCACAAAATGAATTATTAAAATTCTTGCTCAACTATTGGGAAACACCCAATGTGTTTGTGGTGGGCGATGATGACCAATCGATCTTCAAGTTCCAGGGGGCCAACATGAAGAATATCCTGGATTTTGCTAATGATTATGTTGCCACATTGCATACTGTTGTACTCAAACATAACTATCGCTCTAACCAGCAGATCTTAGATATTTCACGGGCTCTTATCAACAAGAACGAGGAGAGGCTGACCACTCAGCTGGCATTGGATAAGGACCTGCGCTCGTCGCACCCGCGTTTTAATGAGCTGGTGGTTGAGCCGGTGATCCGTGAATATGAAAATCCTGGTCAGGAGGTGGTGGATATCGCTTTGCAGATCAAAAAACTGATTGGAAAAGAGGTATCGCCCGATGAAATAGCGGTGATCTATCGTAACCACAGTCAGGTAGAAGATCTGTTGCAATACTTAGATAACCAAAAGATAGCGGTAAACACCAAACGTAAAATAGATATCCTTACCCAGCCATTTGGCGAAAAGATCATCACCATACTGCGATACCTCGCTATGGAAATGGATTCGCCATATAGTGGGGATGAGCTGTTGTTCGAGATCATGCATTATGATTTCTTCAGCATCCCGCCAATAGAGATCGCTAAGGCAAGCATCGCGGTAGCAAAGGAAAATTACGCCACTGCATCAAAAAATGAGCCTAAGACCTCGCTGCGGCGTTATATAAGCGAAATGCGCACCCCTGCTCAGCCGGGTTTGTTTGATAGTGTGCAAAATGTGGAAATGAAATTCCTCATCAACAATATCGATCTGTTGCTAAAAGACTCGGTAAGTATTACGTTGCAACAGTTTTTTCAGCACGTGATATCCAAAATGGGGATCCTGCGGTACATTATGCAGCAGCAGGATAAGGGCACGCACATGCAAATGCTCACCAACTTATTTGATTTTTTAAAGGATGAAAGCCGCAAAAACCCGGAGATCAATCTCGCCGACCTGATCCTGACCATCGACCTGATGAAAAAGAACAACATCAGGTTAAGCCTGAATCAGGTTATATTTTCAGATAACGGCATTAACTTTTTAACGGCCCACGGCTCAAAAGGACTGGAATATGAATATGTATTCTTCATCGGTTGCGATAAAAAAACGTGGGACAGCAAAGGCCGCAATAATGGTTTCAGTTACCCGGATACATTAACACAAAGCCGTGCCGATGATACCGCCCAAAAAGAAGAATCGCGCAGGTTGTTTTATGTGGCTTTAACACGGGCTAAACAATGCCTCATGATCTCCTATGCCTCGAAAGATAAAAATGGCAAGGATCAGGAAGCATCGCAGTTTATTGGGGAGATACTGGCGGATACACATTTGGTTGTGGATCATCCGAAAGTAAATGAAGATGAAATGCTGGAGTTTTACGCCGCGCAGTTCAGCATTGAGGATAAGCCGAAGATTGAATTGCTCGACAGGAATTATATTAGCCAGCTACTGCAAAATTATACGCTGTCGGTAACGCATTTAAGTAATTACCTCGACTGCCCGCTGCGGTTTTACTTCCAGTGTTTGATCAGGGTGCCATCGGGGAAAAGTCCTTCGGCAACATTTGGGCAGGCCGTACACTGGGCGCTGAACCGCACCTTTAAAAAACTACAGGAATGGGGAGATGAATTCCCGCCGACAGAGGAGTTTATGAAAGAATATCGCTGGTATATGTACCGCAACCGGGATTCGTTCACCAAAGAAGAATTTAAACTGCGTGTGGCCTATGGCGAAAAGATCCTGCCGACTTATTATGAGCAAAGCATTCCGACATGGAACAAGGTTGCCGTTACCGAGCGCACCATAAAAAATATTGAGATACAGGGTGTACCCATTAAAGGTAACCTGGATAAGATAGAGTTTGAGGGCAAAAATGTAACCGTGGTTGATTACAAAACCGGTAAGTTTAAAAATGCCAAAGATAAATTCGATCACCCAACAAATGAACAACCTAACGGCGGCGATTACTGGCGCCAGGCAGTTTTCTACAAAATATTGATCGACCACGACCGCACCAACGACTGGCAAGTAGTAAACACCATATTTGATTTTGTGGAACCCATAAAAGATGGCGAATACCACAAGGAAAAGGTATTTATAACGTCCGAAGATACCGCCACGGTAACCGAACAGATCACATTAGTTTACCAAAAAATTATGGCCCACGATTTTAACACCGGCTGCGGCAAAAAAGAATGCGACTGGTGCCATTTTGTAAAAAGCAACTTTAAACAGGCTGATGGGGTGCTGGTAGAGGAAATGGATGGGGAGTAATATTTTTTCTGTAGAGACACAATACTTTGCGTCTCATTAACTTTAAGAAACAAATGGCTAATGGTTAAGCAATCTATAGAAAAACTACGAGAACTGGGATGTGAGCCTTTCCCGAAGTACTCGATAAATTACATAGGATTACACTCATGTCAGATGTATCGTCTTAGATAGAGTTAAAAACTTATAAATAATTGTTAGTTGCTAAAATTCTCTATTTTAGTAACGCCCTCGTAAAAATCCAAAATAAAAATTCGAGAGTTTAGTTATAACTAAACAATAATGAGTAAATTTGTATTAGAACCCTGTAATGACATTAATGGCAAAATTGTTTTTTTTAAAATCTTGGAAGACAGTTATTGCAGCTGGAATGAGTTTTGCAAAGAAATAGAAAGCGATGCTACTTGGGAAGATCAGTTAGATTTACTAAAATCGAGGATGGACGAGGTGGCGAATTTAAAGCTGATGCCATATACAAAGTTTCACAAATTAGACCCGCCAAAAACAGATGAATATGAAGTTAAGACAGCTAATTTAAGGGCATATTTACTCTTGGACAGTAACGGATATATCATTATGTATGCGGGTAAAAAAACAGACCAGCCGAAGGATTTAATAACCTTTAGAGCTATAAAAAAAAGATATTTAAATGCAAATAAAAATGACATCGAGAGAAAAGCTACTTAGAAAACCAATTTATTGGTTTGATCACGAGCAGAATGAAATTTTTAGACAGGTTTCAGCATATATGGAAAAAGAGGGAATTAATCAATCCCAATTAGCTCAAAGGTTATCTGTAGGTAAAAGCTATGTTTCTCAAATAATGAATGGTAATTGTAATTTCTCTTTAAAAAAGTGGATTGAACTTTGCGTTGCAATAGGCGTTGTGCCATCAGGGTACAAAAGTTTAGATGATGTAATAAAAGAAGATTTGAATTTTAAATCTGAAAATGAATCTAAAATAGAACCGCATAGTTTTCAGCCATATTCGGTTAAGGAAGAAATGGAAAAGATAAATACAGACTCTAGAATGTTGCCAAATTATTCAAGAGTAACAATATCCACAACAAGTAAAGAATATCAATATGGAAAATAAGGAAGTAAAAAACTTTGATTTTGCTATTGCTCGTATTCTTGATTGCGGGTTTTTAGTAGAAGAGGCAATTCCTGCCGAAAACGGAAAAGTTAATTTAGGATATGGGATGAAGTTATTTGTTGACTTAAATGAAAACTGGATTCAATTCATATTAAAAGCTGAATTTAAAAATATTGACCATAAACTGCCAATGGTTCATTCAACAGTTTTAACCAAGTTCGCTATTAAAGAGTTAAATAGTTTTTTGAACAATGAAAACAAATTTGATTTCCCGTCTGGCTCTATTGAAACATTGTTTGGTGTTGCATTCGGACACCTAAGAGCGATAACCTCTAAAAACTTAGCTGGCAGTAGGCATAATTTATTACTGTTGCCAGCCATAAATCCAATGGAACTATTCAAAACTGTATTATCTGACAATATTAATTTAATGGAGTCGATACCTGAAGAATACGCTCTTGAAGAAATGAATGCTTTAAATATGTTTTACAAGCCCGAAACGCCTTCCCTATTGGTAGATCCCAATCTATAATTACCAAAATATTGCGTCTCTACAATTGATAGGTAAATTATCTATTACCACACTTTCTCCTTATTAATGGAGCAAACGGTTTTAATTAAACTAACACTTTTAAAAAAAAGTGAGGTAGCCTGGTGGCATGAGTTGCATGCTATGGCAGTCTTTTTTTGTTGGAACTGGTAGCTAAAGCCCATGATGAGGGCAAACAGCACTGGTACCAGTAATAAAACAAAAGGGTTTGAGTTTGTTATCAGCTTTTTCATTGTGAGTGATTTGATGATACAAAGGAATATTAATTATTCCACCCCCTAAAAACATTTAGACCAAGTTCCCTTATTCATAGACGAACCCTTATTTACCCCGACAAACCCGTTGATAGGATATATTAACCCGTTCATCGGTAAAAAGTATGCCTATATATAAATTGTGCATGATAACACAGCCAAAATATTACATTTGGTATAATGGAGTTATGGTGTGATAACGTGAAAAATAGCTGCTCACAATAACTCCGTTACCCTTAACATGTAATTGACTAATGAAAAAAAGCTGGCAAATATTCTGGCATGTTTTCTTTTGGATCTGCCTTATCTCATTATTCCTGTACCTCGGTAGTGATGATACCCGGCTGGGCGTTAAAGGGTTGCTGATCATCTTTTTACTATACCCGCTAATCAACATCGGTATCTTTTACCTCAACTATCTCGTCTTCATCCCCAATTTTTGGGATAAGAAAAAATATAGCATATACGGCACTTTAATAGTACTGACCATCATCATTTTCGGGCTTGGCAAGTACGGCGTTGGGCTTTATTTTAAGCAGTATGTGCTGATGCATGAAAAAGGTTATGTAATTGGGTTTTGGCAATACTTTTTAGGCACAGTTTTTACCAGTTTGGTATTCCTTTTCCTCAGTATTGTGCTGCAAATTACTACCGACTGGTTCCTGAATGAACGCGTACAGCGCGAACTGGAAAATCAACGCCTCAGTGCCGAACTATCCTTCCTGAAATCGCAGATCAATCCGCACTTTCTGTTCAACTCGTTAAATAGTATCTACTCGCTGGCTTACCAGCGTTCGGAAACTACTCCCGAGGCTATCCTGAAATTATCTGAGATCATGCGGTACATGTTGTATGAGTGTAACGATAATAAGGTTTTACTAAGCAAGGAGCTGCAATACCTGCAAAACTATATCGATCTGCAAAAGATCCGCTTCGGCAAAAAATCATATATCGATTTTAAGGTGACGGGTCAGGTCGACGGCCAGAAAATAGTGCCGCTGCTGCTGATAGCTTTTATTGAAAATGCCTTTAAACATGGTGTGGTAAGCGATCCATTATCACCCATCCATTTATTAATTGAGGTTGATGACGATCATCTCCACTTTTATATCCAGAATAAAAAGCACAACAATAACCGCGACCTGATGGGCGGCATAGGTTTAAACAATGTTAAGCGCCGGCTCGATCTGCTTTACCCCGGCAAGTACAGTTTAGTTATTAACGATGAAGAGCAAACTTATACCAGCGAATTAGCGTTAGTACTATAAAACGACCAATTATTAGTTCAGTTACCCGTTTATTTGTAATTATAAAGCATTCTTAAAAGATTATAACAAAGTTATTGCACACTCTTTTTCGGGAATGTTTTCGAAAAACTAACTGTAGAAAATTTAGCTTAGAGTTAATCAAAATTTTATCAGCCTATGCGTTTTGCCTGTCTTATTATCACCTACACATCTGCAAAGCAAACCAAAAGACTGATAGAAAAATTGAGCAACGGCCACTTTGATTTTTATATCCACCTCGATAAAAAGATCAATATCAACACGCATAGCGAACTGTTCAATATGCCCAATGTATATTTTGTTGAAAAGCGTATTGATGTTAAATGGGCAGGCTATACCATTGTAAAGGCTGCATTTAATGGCATAAAGCAAATAGCAGCATCAGGCATTCCATATGATTTTATTCACCTGCTAAGCGGGCAGGATTATCCTATAAGATCGGCTGATTACATTGCTGATTTTCTGCAGGATAAGGCCGGTAAGCAATTAATTAAATGCTGGGAATTTGAAACAGAGTGGACCGAAGCCATGCCGCGCGTTAGGAGATACCACCTTACTGATGTGGCTTTTAAAGGCAGGTACAAGATTCAGAGTTTAATGAACAGGTTCATAAATCGTAAACCACCACGGGATTTGCATTTCTATGGAACCAACTCTACATTTTGGACGCTGACACCCGATTGTGCAATGTATGTGGTGAATTTTGTGGAAAAAGAGCCCGGTTTAGCCCGATTTTTTAAATATACCTGGGGAAGTGATGAGTTTGTATTTCAAACGGTGATCATGAATTCGCACTATAAAGATGCCGTTATCAATAACAATTATAGGTATATCGACTGGTCGGCCGGAGGGAGCAGGCCGAAAACGTTAGTAACAGAGGACTATGGCAAAATAATTGCATCTGATAATATCTTCGGACGAAAATTTAGTATTGAAGTTGATGAACTTATACTGGATCTGATTGACGAAGAGAACCTACAAAGCAAGAAAGGGCTACTAAAAGATGGCATACATAGTTGATCTGAAAACATTTACCGACGAGCGCGGATCATTAAACTCGATAGACAAAGTTTTACCTTTTGAAATAAAGAGAATATATTACATATACAATGTAAATGAGGACCTTAATCGCGGCGGGCACAGGCACCTGGAAACCCGTGAAGGTTTAATATGTATGCATGGTAGTTGCACCGTAATGATTGATAATGGTAAAGTTAGAAGGGAATATATTTTACATACGCCATCACAAATATTGATGATGGAAATTGGCGACTGGCACGTAATGTACGATTTTAGCGATGACGCCGTGCTTATGGGCGTAGCATCAACTAATTACGATCCTGCCGATTATATCTACGAACCATACCCAACATCTAAAAATGATTCCTTACGAAAACCTGAAACGTTTAAATACGCCGTTCATTAATAAATTAAAGCAGGGGTTTGATAAGGTACTTGATAACGGGTATTATATTCTCGGCCCCGAACTGGAAGCCTTTGAAAAGGAATACGCGGCCTGGCACAACATCCCCTATTGTGTAGGTATTTCAAACGGGCTCGACGCGCTTATCCTGTCGTTAAAAGCTTGTGATATACCCGAAGGCAGCGAGGTAATTGTACCCTCCAATACCTATATAGCCAGTATATTAGCCATACTTAATTGCCAGCTGGTACCGGTATTGGTTGAACCTGATCTGGCAACTTATAATATCGATCCTGATAAAATTGAGGAAGCAATAACCCCCAATACCAAAGCCATAATGGTAGTGCATTTATATGGTAAATGCTGCCAGATGGATAAGATACTGGCAATAAAAGAGCAATACAATTTGTTTTTGATTGAGGATTGCGCGCAGGCACACGGCGCTACTTTTAAAGGCACACTTGCAGGTACATTTGGTGGGTTTGGGGCATTTAGCTTTTACCCTACAAAAAACTTAGGAGCTTTGGGTGATGCCGGTGCAGTAATATGTGATGATGAAACTCACAAAAATACATTGATGCAATTGCGTAACTACGGCTCGGAGCGTAAATATTATAACGACATTATTGGCTATAATAATCGCCTTGATGAAATGCAGGCTGCATTTTTAAGTGCGAAATTGCCGTACCTGGAAGAAATGAATGCCCACCGTAATAAGCTGGCAAAGCTATATTTCGATAACCTGAACGACCAGTTCATTCTACCGGTGCAGGATGCGGATTATTATGATGTGTTCCATATTTTTAATATCCGTCACCCCAAACGGGACGATCTGCAAAACTACCTCGCCGAAAAAGGCATCGGTACGGTGATCCATTACCCTGTCGCTCCGCATCAGCAAAAGGCACTTGCCGGGGTTAAAGGGTTAAAAAAGTCTTATCCCATTGCCGAAGAAATTCACAAAACCACGCTAAGTATCCCCTGCTCGTTTTGCCATACCGAAGATGAGATAATGCAGGTGGTTGAGGCTTTAAATAATTATTAATAATACTAAATACTATATGTCATTTCGAACGAGGTACGAGGAGAAATCTTCTGTAATATGCAAATCGGGCTATACAGGTAGAAGAAGTTTTCTCGCTATCGCTCGAAATGACAATTCTTTTGTGGGCGAAATGGGGGTTGGGTTTAGATTTAATCATATTTAATGGAGCCTATTGATATCATCATAGCAGGCAGCGGTATAGCCTGCACCACTACTGTTATCGCACTGTTCCGCAAGCTGATCCATTCACCTGCACAACAAACGATCTCCATCAGCATAATTGAAAAGCACCACGAGTTCTGGACTGGCATCCCCTATGGTAACCGTTCATCAGTAAATGCGCTAACCATAACCTCAATAGCCGATTTTTTTACAGATGAAAAAGAACGGGAACTATTTTTTGAATGGTTCAAGCTTAATCAGCAAGAACTGTTAACCGGTTACCTCGTCAATGGAGGCTTGACCGCCGGTGAATGGCTGCAACGCAATAAAATCGCCATTGATAATGAGGATTGGAAAAGCGTTTACCTGCCCCGGTTTATGTTTGGCCGGTATTTAAATGAAATATTAAAGGGTTTACTAAAGATAGTTGAAGACAGGAAACTGGTTAAACTTACGCTCATTAATGCGGAAGTAATTAATGCTGCACCAGTTAATGATCAATACGAAATAACGCTTGAATATCAAGATAAAACCCAATCAAAACTGGTAGTACGCAAACTGGTGATCGCCACAGGTTCAGCACCGGTTATAAATATCACGGTTGATGATAACGTTACGCTCATTAATAATTTATACGAGCCAACGGTAAACGATAATATTACTAAACTGAAAACCGCGCTTGCCAGCGTTACAAATGCGGCCAACAGGAATGTGCTGCTCGTAGGTTCAAATGCCAGCAGCATTGAGTTTTTATACCTGCTGGCTGGTTTACCGCACATTACCGGGTTAATTAATAAACTGGTAGTAGTATCAAAAAGTGGTTTGCTGCCTTACCACATTCTTGATAAAGAGTTGGCTCATTATCCAACAGAAAGCCTTGATCAGCTTAAAGAAAATGGAGGTTACGATATAAAAACATTGGTAGCCGCTGCCATGCAGGATATTAATGCAGCGGTGAAAGATGGCGTTATTATTCCGCATATCGACAGGATCATCAGTTATACCTTTGAGTTAATGGCACCGCTGGGCGAAGAAGCCAGAAAAAAATTTATAGGTATCTACGGCATGCAGCTCAGTAACTTGTTCCGCCGTTCGGGTGCCGATTATAAGGGCGGCGAGGCTGTATTACATCAAACACAAAAATTAACCCTGCTTAAAGGTGCGTTTGTGAATGTGGAATCCGGGTTTCTAAATTACACTGATCCGCCAACGGGTGAACAGAATAAGTACGATACACCCTTTAAAGTTGTTATCAACTGTACCGGGGCCAATGATCTCGACAAATCATCCAGTCGGTTAATATATAGTTTGGTACATAATGGTATAGCTAAAGTAAACCTATCGGGCAAGGGGTTTTATGTTAATGAGAATTTCGAAGCAGCGCCTAATCTTTATATAATGGGTCCGCTGCTGGGCGGTAATATGAATAGCCGGATCCATTTCTGGCACCTCGAAAACGCTTCGCGGTTAATATACCTCGCCCCATTTTTAGCAGGTTGTTTATTGCAGGATTTTTTTTGATCATTTTGTTCAAAATTATTTTTATCCGGGTGTAATGTTTCAGGTATTACTTACGTAATGGCTATAAAACTGCTGGGTTATGAAATACATTATTAATTATGTGCTGTTTATGGCCATTTGCGCCGTGATCTCATTTTTTTATAAAAGTGATGTTCATTCTTCTCCTAAACATTCACTTAAAACCAGCCATAATATTATCAGCGACAGCACAAATACAGATTATTGGAGTTTGCAGACCGATTTGTTGCCAGCCGTTATGAATAATAGCAACCAAGCTCTTACGCGCAATGCCTTACATTATTTTGGGGGTAATGTTGTATTAGAAGGCAGTTGGTGATACGTTGTACTGACTATCTTCTTAATTTTTGATGATTTAAAATCAGCGAATTGTTAAAAATCCTTCACTTTTCAAATTTTCCGGCACTACATCCTGAATAATCATTAGTTTTATGCCCATGATCAGATGCCTTGTTGTTGACGATGAGCCTTTAGCGCTGCATATAGTTGAAGATTATATCTCCAAAGTGCCGTTCCTGCAACTGGTTAAATCAACCACTAACCCTATTGAGGCTTTAACGCTGGTACAGCAGGGCGATGTTGACCTGGTGTTTTTGGATGTACAGATGCCCGAGCTTACAGGTATCCAGTTCCTGAAAATTGCCAACGGCAAGGCCAAAGTTATACTAACTACCGCCTACCCCGAGTATGCCCTGGAAGGTTATGAACTTGATGTGGTCGACTACCTGCTTAAACCTATAGCGTTCGATCGTTTTTTTAAATCGGTACAAAAGGCCCAGGGTATTCTACAGCCGTCGGCTAAAACAGTAGCTATCCCCGAACCGGTACAGCAACAATTGCAACCGCAGAACGATTTTTTGAGTGATTTTATCTTCATAAAAAGTGAACATAAAATTCAAAAGGTATATCTGCGCGATATTTTATTTATTGAGGGTCTGAAAGATTACATCTCCATATTTACCCCTGCCGAGCGTATTATCACCCTGCAGAACATGAAGAAAATGGAAGATGCCCTACCCGAAAGGCATTTTATCCGTGTACATAAATCATACATCGTATCGCTCAACAAGATCGATAGCATAGAGCGAAGCCGCATATGGATAGGCGACAAGATCATCCCCGTAGGTGATACCTACCGCGATCCATTCTTTAAGATAATTGACGGGAAGAATATTTAAGCCCTCAGTCCTGGGTAGTTAATTAAATTAAAGTGTCATTGCGAGCGATAGCGTGGCAACCTCGTCGTGTTCTATATACATGCGAAGAGGTTGCTTCGTCGTTCCTCCTCGCAATGACATGTTTTTTTGAAAGTTGTATGAAATAGCTTTACTACGCTTTCGCCACCATAGGCACCGCAGGCGGTTGCCCCAGCGCTTGCCTTATGCGGTTCTCTGCCTCCAGCACCAGTTCCTCGGCGGGAATTTTGCCTGGCTCGATGGGGGGGAGAACATCAACAGTGGTTTTGATAAAGGTATTTATAGGGAAAATACCGAACTTCACTATCTTCCAGGAGTTGTTTATTACAATGGGCACCAATAATGCTTCGGGGCATTTTTTAAGTATGGTAGCTATGCCTGCGGCACGGAATGGTTTTACATTACCATCCTTTGAGCGTGTGCCCTCGGGGAATATCACTGCCGACCATTTTTTTTCTTTCATGCGTAAAGCCAGCTTAACTATTTCAGAGATAGATTGCCTTGAATCTTTACGATCGATATTGGCCGCGCCGCCATATTTTAAGTTGAAGGATATAGATGGGATCCCGCGGGTTAATTCAATCTTGGAAATAAATTTAGCGTGATATTTTCGCAGGTGCCAGATCAGCGGCGGTATATCAAACATGCTTTGGTGGTTGGCTATGAAAATTATGGGGCGCCCGATAGGCAGATCCTGGTTATTGGTGAATTTTACCGTATCACCTGCCAGATATAAGCTGCTCATGAGGCAAAAGTTAAGCAGGTCGACAGATTTTTTATGCGCATCGTAGCCGAAAAATTTATAGCATACCCATTGTATAGGATGAAAAATGCACAGTGCCAGAAAAAATACCACTGTAACAATTGGTGTTAAAATATAGCCGAGGAACTTTCTCATTACTTTTTTAGCAGGGCTAAATTATAAAATATTTTAATAACGCTTATCCCAGCTTATTTTCAAGCAACAGCAATTTAACTTTTAATATCGCAGCTACCGACATGGCATCGGTTATTTTGCCTTCGCAAACCATCTGGTAGGCTTCTTCAAAAGGTACTTTTTTTACAACAAGTTGTTCGGTTTCTTCAGGCTCGGCTTCAAATTGCTCAAGTCCGCGGGCAAGGTAAAGGATACTTAGCTCATCACTTACTGAGTTGGAGAGGTGGAGGCGCTGTATCTCTGTCCATTCACTGGCTTTTAGCCCTGTTTCTTCCAGCAACTCGCGTTTGGCCGAATCTATAGGATCTACTCCCAATAAACCGCCGCCTTCGGTTATCTCCCAGCTATATTGGTCCAAGGGGAAACGGTATTGGCCCACCAGGTAGGTATTCATATCCTCATCCAGGGTAACAATACCTATAGCCAGGTTTTTAAAATGCACCTTACCATAAATCCCCGGGTTCCCCGATGGGTTGAGCACCTGGTATTCAGTTAAACTGATCCACGGATTAGTATAAATAGATTTTTCTGAAGTGATGGTCCATGGGTTTTCTTCGGTGTGATGCATGGGCGTAAAGGTAATGATATGTGTTTAAACAAAAATAGCGATGAGCATCAACTCATCGCTATTTTTATATTAAAAATTGATTAGGTTAACTATTCACTCAATCAACCTAATCAACTTATTCAACTACTTTTTACAACCCAAAAGCCGCTTTCACCTTATCAACATAATCCAGTTTCTCCCAGGTAAACAGTTCCACTTCTTTAGTAATGGTGTGGCCATCGTGCCCGGTGAAAGTTTTGGTTACAACCTGGCTCGGTTTGCCAAAGTGACCGTATGCAGCAGTTTCGCTATATATTGGGTTACGCAGTTTAAAGCGGGTTTCAATAGCATAAGGTGTCATGTTAAATATTGCTTCAACTTTCTTAGCTATCTCGCCATCATTTAAACCAACTTTGCCTGTTCCGTAAGTGTTTACGTAGATACCCATTGGCTGTGCAACACCTATAGCGTATGATACCTGTACCAATACCTCGTCGCAAACACCGGCAGCAACCAGGTTTTTAGCGATATGGCGTGTAGCGTAAGCAGCAGAGCGGTCAACCTTTGATGGATCTTTGCCCGAGAAAGCACCACCACCGTGCGCGCCCTTGCCACCGTAGGTATCCACAATAATTTTACGGCCGGTTAAGCCGGTATCGCCATGTGGCCCGCCGATAACAAATTTACCGGTTGGGTTAATGTGGTACTTAATATCGTTGTTAAAAAAGTGCGCGTATTTAGGGTATTTAGCTTTTACGCGTGGTATAAGTATGCTGATGATATCGCTGCTGATCTTCTCCAGCATCGTTTTTTCTTCATCAAAATCATCGTGCTGGGTTGATATTACGATGGCATCAATGCGGGTAGGCTTGTTGTTATCGTCATACTCCAGTGTAACTTGTGATTTTGCATCCGGGCGCAAGTATTTGATCTCCGCATTCTCGCGGCGGATAGCAGCAAGCTCAATTAATAAAGCATGGGCGATATCCAATGCCAATGGCATATAGTTATCAGTTTCTATGGTAGCATAGCCGAACATCATACCCTGGTCGCCTGCGCCTTGCTCTTCTTTCGCCTGGCGGTCAACACCCTGGTTAATGTCAGGTGATTGTTCATGTATTGCTGATAACACACTGCATGAGCTGCCATCAAACATATATTCGCCTTTGGTATAACCAATTTTATTGATCACTTCGCGGGCAATTTTTTGTACATCTAAATAAGCTTTTGATTTTACTTCGCCCGCCAAAAATACCTGGCCGGTGGTAACTAAAGTTTCGCAGGCAACCTTTGATTCCGGGTCGAATGCTAGGAACTGATCGATCAGCGCGTCTGATATCTGGTCGGCAACTTTATCTGGATGTCCTTCTGACACAGATTCTGAAGTGAATAAATATGGCATATTTTTAAAATGATTTTACACTAATAAAAAACAAATGAAAGGAAATAAACTGGATCGTTTTGTAAAAAGAAGCATGGTTTTAGCACTTTTTTACGTGGTTGCAATCCGGCCCCGACTTGTTTTGATGACTATCAGAATCAATCGGGACAATTAAATCAGTCCACCTTTGTGGGGCAAAAATAAAACAATTTTTACAAAGCCGAAAATACATTTACTTTTGCCGCACTGAAATTACATGTAGTTGAAAAGGAAAGCCTTATTTATTATAAACCCGGTGTCGGGAGGGAAGAAGAAGGACGGTGTGCCGGATATGATATTCAAAAACCTTGACAAAAGTGTTTTTGAATATAAGATCGTTTATAGTGATGGCATATTTCACGCGCATGTAATTGCAAAAGAGGCTATTGCAAGCTATGATTTGATTGTTGCCGTTGGCGGCGATGGTACTGTAAATGAAATAGCATCGGCAGTAGCTGGCAGTAATACTGTTTTCGGTATTATCCCTTTTGGCTCGGGCAACGGCCTTTCACGATTTTTAGGTATCCCGATGGATACGGAAAAAGCTATACAGAACCTTAACGTATGGCATGTTGAAGCCATTGATGCAGCCACAGCCAATGGCGATTGGTTCTTTAATATGGCCGGTATGGGCTTTGATGCACATATAAGTGAAGTATTCTCCCATCAAAAAACACGCGGCTTCACTACCTATATTAAATCTTCGTTCCGCGAGATCAGTAATTATAAATCAGAAATATATCATATTGACATAGATGGTGTGGTTTATGAGCGCGAAGCTTTTATGCTCAGCCTTGCCAATTCATCACAATATGGTAACAACGCGCATGTATCGCCCTATGCTTCTATACAGGATGGTTTGCTGGATGTTTGTATCATTAGGCCTTTTCCGCTGTGGCGCTTTTTGGGGATGGGCATCCGTATGTTCACCAAAACTGCTGATAAATCAAAATATGTGGAGATCATCAGGGGGAAACATATTATTATAAAACGTACTGGCCCTGGTCCGTTTCACCTTGATGGCGAACCCCGCATATCCCCGGCGGTGGTTGATATCAATGTTGAGCCCTCATCATTAAGAATAATTGCCGGCAAATCTTTTCGGAACTCGTAGATACGCAACACTTTGCGTTTAATTGCTGTATATTTTGCATTTAACAGCTTCTTAACATTAAATATTATATAAGTTTTCATCAATTTCATAACTTGCAATCCCTTAAAGAGGCGAATAATATTTTCTTTAATGGATAGATAGGCGCAGAATATTGCGCCATGTGGATAAAAAGAATCATGTCAAAGAAAAATAAGAACATTACAGGGGTAGTATATTCCACCGATCCGGGCTTTCAGTATCAGGAAGACGATCATTCGGTTGATACATTACCACCCCAGCAGCAAAACCTAAAAATTTACCTCGACCGCAAGGGTGGGAGTAAGCTGGTTACCCGGGTAAGCGGCTTTATTGGCGCTGATGACGAACTGGAGGTAATAGGCAAAAAACTAAAATCGAAATGTGGTGTTGGCGGCTCTGTTAAGGATGGCGAAATACTGATACAGGGCGATTTCAGGGATAAGGTGTTAACCCTTTTACAAACAGATGGTTTTAAGGCAAAAAAAGCAGGAGGATAAAGGATTTTTTTATTTCGTATAAAGTAAATAGTGTCATTTTTACACCCTTCAAAAAAAATAAATCAACCATAAAATAATATATCTTTTTTTTGAAACAATGCCATATTTATAATGGTTAATATATTGAAAATATGCCACTTATACTTAGAAACAAAATCTGTCAAAACCGCTTAGATTCAATTATAACATTATAGTTACAAGTTTTTTATAAAGTATTTTTTGTTATTATTAAAAAAAATGGGTTTCATTGTAAAAAATACTTTTGTCGAAATACAATTTTTGGGTTTAGAAGCGTTATTCATACACCCAATTGCAACTTTGAGGCACTTGTAACGGAAAAAGGTTAAAGTAATAGCAGAAAAGATTTTTTTTTTTCATTTAAATTCTATTTTTGTTATTCCTAAAAAAAAGCATTTAATTAACATATTTATATAAACACTGACAAAAACTAAATTTTTAAAGTAATGGCAAATGTCCCAACAAAACCAACCGCTCCAGTAAAGAAAGAAAGCTCAAGTGCATCGAGCATTTTTGCCAGCCTGGCAATCGTAATCTGCTTGATTGTATCGATATTAATTTATTTCTTCATTTTAGCTGATCCAAGTCACTATAAAGGCGGTGATGTGCTAAACGGCGAACCATCAGATCCATTTGGTATCGTTCACAGAGGTGGTGTACTGGTACCATTGGTAATGGGTTACGTATTAATGGTTATCGTGTTCTCTATCGAGCGTTTCATCGTTATCGGTAAAGCTACTGGTACCAGCAGCATCGAAACTTTCGTTCGTAAGATTCAAACATTATTAAGCGCAGGAAACATCGATGGTGCTTCAGCTGAGTGCGACAAACAAAAAGGATCAGTTGCTAACGTTATCAAAGCCGGTTTAAAGAAATATCGCGAAATGGAAGGCGAATCAGGATTAGATCTTGATCAAAAAACTTTAGCTATCCAAAAAGACATTGAAGAAGCAACTGCTTTAGAAATGCCTATGTTAGAGCAAAACTTAACTATCATAGCTACTTTGGTATCTATTGGTACATTAACAGGTTTGTTAGGTACTGTAATCGGTATGATCAAGGCTTTCGCTGAGTTAGCAGGTAATGGCGGCGGTACTAACACAGGTGCATTATCAGCGGCTATCTCTGAAGCGCTTGTAAACACTGCATTAGGTATCAGTACTTCAGCTCTATCAATTGTAATGTACAACGTATTTACATCAAAAATTGATAACCTTACTTACGCTATTGACGAAACTGGATTTAGCATTGTGCAAACATTTGCTGCATCACACAAAAGATAATAAGAGGTACAATTTTTTTTATACGCCTGCGGCCTCATAAGCCCGGCGTATAATTGAATTCATTAGATTACTCATTTTAATAAAATAAATTATGCCCAGAGTAAAAGTCGCAAGGAAAAGTACAGCGATCGACATGACAGCCATGTGCGATGTTGCTTTTCTTTTGCTTACCTTTTTTATATTATCAGCCAAGCCAAAGTCGCAAGATCCGGTTAAAGCTGAGATCCCAGCGGCAACATCAATATCTACCATACCCGAAACTGATTTTGCAACCATCCTTGTAGGCTCAGGGAAAGTGTTTTTTGGTGTTGAAGGTGATGATGTACGCAAAAAAACGTTATCATTAATGGCCGAAAAATACAAATTGACCTTTACAGCTGATGAAGCTAACATATTCTCAGGCTTACAGTCATTTGGCGTGCCAATAAGCCAGTTACACCAGCTATTAGCCATGTCAACAAAAGACAGGGCATCATTGGTGCAGCCAGGTATACATGTTGATACCACTGCAACCAATGAATTATTTGATTGGGTGCACTCAGCGCGTGTGGCTACTAAATTTTTGCACGACAAAGATTTAAAAATTGGTATTAAAGGTGATAGCCAGGAAGAATACCCTACTATTGATAAGGTAATTGCTACGCTGCAAAAACAAAGAATTAACAGATTTAATTTAATAACGACGTTAAAAACGGCTAAGTAAAAAGATATGGCAGAATTAGATACCTCCGGCGGGGGTAAGCATAAAGGCGGAAAGGTAAGAACCAAAAAGAAAAACACACGCGTGGATTTAACCGCGATGGTGGATCTTGCGTTCCTGCTGATTACTTTCTTTATCCTTACTACCACTCTTAACAAGCCTAAAGCTATGGAGTTGGTTATGCCGGATAAAAGCGATACAACAAAACAATTGCCTGTGCCCGAATCCAGAACCATGACTTTGTTGCTTGGTAGCAACCATAAACTGGAGTGGTTTGTAGGCGAGCCAGGTAAAACAAAACCAGCTGTTATAGGTTACAGCGATTTGCGTAAAACATTAGTTGAGCAAGATAAGTTAATAAGGAATTCACACGCCGCTGGACAAGGCATGATCGTTATTGTTAGCCCTAGCGATAAAAGCGTTTACAGCGACGTGGTTACGGTAATGGACGAGTTGAATATTACCAATATTGACCAGCGTGCCATTGTGAAAATTTTACCTGTTGACATTGATTTGCTCAAAAGGGATAATCTATATTAACAATATAAACAAATTATTAAAAGCCTTAAAAAATGTTTGGATCTAAATTAGACATATTCAAGAGGGAATGGACCGATGTTATTTTTAAGGGCCGTAATAAAGAGTATGGGGCTTATGAATTAAGAAATTCAAATTCCCGTAATACTAATCTTGCCATTATTATAGGTGCAGCATTCTTTGTATTTATTTTATCAATAAATACGATCATAAATGCGATAGAAGGATTTATTCCTAAAGCACCTGAAGTGGTAAAAATTACGGACGTTAAATTATTACCTCCTCCACCCGCGGACCCGGCCAAAAAACCACCTCCGCCACCACCAGAACCACCAAAACCCAAAGTTAACCAGGTAAAATTCCCGCCTCCGGTTGTAAAACCCGATGTTGAGGCTAAGGAACCACCTCCAACAACTAAGGAATTGGTAAACGCCGATCCGGGGCCAAAAACACAAGCCGGTGACGCTAACGCTGACGTTCAGATAGACGGGCCTGTAGGTAACGGTGATAAAGTTACCGAAGCAGATCCTAACCAGATCTTTAACGCGGTAGAGCAAGAACCAGAATTTAAAGGTGGTTTAGCAGGATTTTACGCTTACCTTGGTAAAGCTATCCACTACCCTTCTGTTGATAAAGAAAACAACGTACAGGGTAAAGTTTTAGTAACCTTCGTAGTTGAAAAAGACGGAAGTTTAACAGATGTTAAAGCATTACGCGGTCCTGACGAATCATTGCAGGACGAAGCTGTAAGAGCAGTTAAAGCATCACCACACTGGAAACCAGGTATACAAAACGGTCGCCCGGTTCGTGTACAATACACTGTACCAGTGAGCTTTACTTTATCATCAGATGAATAATCGGATCGATGTCATCAAATCTTAATAATAGGCAAAAATCGCTCAAAAGGCGGTTTTTGCTTTTAGGTATTATCAGGTTGGTATGTGTTGTAGGCGCAGGTTTCTTGATTATTATTTTTTCGAAAAAACTTAATCTTAACCTTTCTTATACTGATAAACTGATAGTAGGCACACTGTTTGTTGTTTATGGAGTGGCTCGCTTTTTATTTTCACGCAAAAGGGAAATTGATGATGAAGAATAAGTTGACATTTTTAGCGTTAGGGGTATTGTCTCTGGCATTATTACAGGCTTGTAAGCAAAAAGCAAAGCCAGCCTATAATGATACCTGGGTAGCCGGAAACGCGAAGTTTGCGGCTGACGAGTCCTTTCAGCCCATAGTTGACCAGGAATTATATATGTTCAAAGCGCTGAATACTAAAGCTGATCCTGAAATTACTTACAGATCTGAAAATGATGTTCTACGCCTGCTGTTGGCTGATAGTGTAAGAGTAGCTATCCTCTCCCGCGATTTAGACAGCAGTGAACTGAAAGTATTAAAAGCAAGAAATTTAACACCCGCCGTAAGCCGTTTCGCCATTGATGCAGTGGCGCTGATTGTAAACAAAGTGTCAAATGATACAACTATTACGCTTAACGATATTAAGAAAATGCTGAACGGACAGGCCAAAACCGACAAAAATATCGTTTTTGACAATCCTGGCTCAAGTTTGGTGAGGTATTTGAAAGAATTGTCGGGAAATAACGACTTTAAACTAAAGAACCTTTTTGCACTCAAATCAAATAAAGAGGTGATCAAGTATGTAAGTACTCACCCCGATGCAATAGGTATAACAGGCTTTAATTGGCTGGATGATTCAAACAACGATACAAAAGACGCTGCAGCAAGTGTTAAGATAGTGGCTGTGAAGGATGAAGACAATAAAAAGTACCCTACAACGTACTTTAAACCATCCCAAACTTCATTATCATTAAAACAATATCCGCTAAGCAGGGGTTTATTCATCATAAATTGCACCAACAGGCAGGGGTTAGGAACAGGATTTACTGTATTTATAACAGGCGAGCGCGGACAAAGGATAATAATGGAATCGGGTTTATTGCCTGATGAAATACCGGGAAGAGAAATTAGTATTAAACAAACATTAAACTAAAATTATATATTATTCAAATGAAAATCAATAGTAAGATAGCTGCGGCAGTATTTGGTTTAGCATTTGCAGGCACTGCGGCGCATGCCCAAAGCCTTGACGATGCTAAAAAAGCAATTACCGCTGAGCAATATCAAAAAGCTAAAACTATGCTGAAGAACCTAACGGTTACTGAAGCAACTAAAGACGAGAATTACTTTTACCTGGGTTGGGTTTACATTAAACAAAATGATCCCGATTCAGCAAAAATATGGTTTAATAAAGGCGTTGCCGTTAATCCTAAATCATCATTAAACTATGTAGGTTTAGGCGCGGTTGCACGTTTAAATAAAGACCAGGCAGGTGCTGTATCAAACTTTAATACTGCCATTGCAAATGCAGCAAAAAAGGATAGCAAACCTTACGTTTATATTGGCAGAAGTTACCTGTTAGCGCCAAATGGGGGGCCGATAGCTCCAAACTCAGTAAGCCCTGCTGATGCACAGGCTGCAATTGATGTATTAAATAAAGGCGTAGCAATTAACCCGAAGGATTCGGAGTTGTTTTTAGCCTTGGGTGATGCTGATCTTACCCAGTTAAAATCCGATGCTTATTCAAACTACTCTACAGCGTTGGAGCTTGATCCAAAATCGGCTGCTGCTGATGTGGCACAAGGCGTTTTGATCAAGTATGCCAATAACTTTGAAGACGCGATAAAGGATTTTCAGGCTGCGTTAGCTATCGACCCTAACTTTGGTCCGGCTTACCGCGAGTGGGCTGAAACCGATGCGCGTTGGGCAAAAAGCGACCCTAAAGTTGCAGTTGACAAAGCAAACGAAGCTATCACCCAATACAAAAAGTACCTGAGCTTAACAGATATGTCGCTTGAATCGCAAATGCGTTATGCCGACTTCCTGATCTTTGCAGGTAAATATGATGAGTTGGAAGCATTAACTAAGCAACTTTCATCATCTGCAAGTACAAACTTAAGGGTTTACCGTTATTTAGGTTATGCAGCGTATAACAACAAGGATTACCCTGCAGGCTTAACAGCTATGAATACCTGGATGACCAAAGCTGATCCAAAACGTATCATTCCATTGGATTATACTTACCTGGGCCACTTACAGATTGCCAGCAACCAGGATTCATTAGGTATGCAAAACCTGAGAAAAGCATATTCACTGGATACTACACAAACAGATGTGTTAGGTGAAATTGCAAAATCTTTATACACTCAAAAGAAATATAAAGAATCAGGTGATGCTTATCAATTATTTGTAACTAAATCAAAAGATGCTACCTTAACTGATATGTTTAGAGAAGGTATGGCTTACTACTTTGGTTATGATCCTAAAAAGCCAGATTCAACAACTTTGATCAAAGCTGATTCTGCATTTAGCAAAGTACAGCAAAAAGCTACTAAACCTGTTGCTGATGTGTTTATATACCGTGCACGTGTGAATGACCTTAAAGAAACAGATAGAAACAACATTAAAGGTTTAGCAAAGCCATTTTATGAACAATATCTTGCATTGGAAGAGGCAAAAGGTGTACCAACCGATAACAGGACTAAGGTTAACATGACCGAGGCTTATGACTATTTAGGTACCTATTACGACCTGATAGCAAAAGACCCAACCAAGGCTGCTGATTACTATGGCAAGGCCCTGGCGCTAACGCCTACCGATCCGCAGGCGTTGCAGTATCAGAAAAAGAAAAAATAACCAATAAAATTAAAGGCCTCAATAAAATGAGGCCTTTTTTATTATCAACGCATTAGTATATTTGCAGCATGGAAGTACAAAGTTTGCCGGTAAATTATTTGCCCATTATTTTTCAAATGCTGGTAGCACTTGGTTTTGTGGTTACCACCATGGTTGTTACCCACAAAATTGGGCCAAAGCGTAAAACAAAAGATAAGTTAACCCCATTTGAATCGGGTATAGAGGTTATTGGTAACGCCCGTACACCTATCTCCATTAAATATTTCCTGGTAGCTATATTGTTTGTATTGTTTGATGTGGAGGTGATTTTCATGTACCCCTGGGCAGTTAACTTTAAAGCTTTAGGTACAAGTGGACTGGTAGATATGTTCATCTTTATGGCCACATTATTACTGGGCTTTATCTACGTTATTAAAAAAGGCGCGCTGGACTGGGATTAATTTCTATCACCACGCGTCATTGCGAGGCACGAAGCAATCCCAGACTATACAGAGCAAATAGAAAGATTGCCCGCCTCATTGCCTGACCTCAAAACAATAAAAACGCCTTGTGCATGCAATCACAAAGTGTCTTGTTTAGACTAATTCTAAATATATTCTACCAATTGCATAGTGTATTAATTACAGCTTAATTATCGTAGATTTGTTCATCCTTTCCGCATTTGGATAGGTTTTTGTATTATATAATTCATGAGTGATATTCAGTTAGTTGAAGCTCCTCCTGGTGTAGAAGGTGCTGGGTTTTTCGCTACTTCGCTTGATAAAGCAATAGGTTTAGCGCGTTCAAACTCGTTATGGCCCCTGCCATTTGCCACTTCATGCTGTGGTATTGAGTTTATGGCAACCATGGCTTCCCATTATGATTTGTCGAGATTTGGTGCCGAGCGTTTAAGTTTTTCGCCCCGCCAGGCCGATTTGTTGATGGTAATGGGTACCATTTCTAAAAAAATGGGTCCTGTACTTCGCCAGGTTTACCTGCAAATGGCCGAGCCACGCTGGGTAATAGCTGTTGGTGCATGCGCATCAAGCGGTGGTATATTTGATACTTATTCAGTTTTACAGGGTATTGACGAGATCATCCCGGTTGACGTTTATGTTCCCGGTTGTCCGCCACGCCCCGAAGCCATTATTGATGGTTTTATGGGTATCCAGAAACTGGTGCAAACAGAATCATTACGCCGGAGAAGTACACCGGAGTATCAGAAATTATTAGCTTCATACGGTATACAGTAATGGGTAAGATAACAAACGAAGAACTTCTACAGAAGATCAACGCAAAGTTTGACCAGCAAATAACCGTTGTTGGCGAGCCTTATGGCTTATTAACTGTTGAAACCAGCCGCGATCATATCATAGATCTTTTAGATTTTCTGAAAAATGATACTGTAATGCAGTTCATTTTTTTAACTGATATAACAGGTATCCATTATCCTGAACAGGCAAACCCTATCGGTATAATTTATCACCTGCATAGCCTGGTAAATAATGTACGCATCCGTATAAAGGTTTTCTTACCTGCCGATGATTACCATATCCCTACTGCAACAACGGTATGGAACGGTGCCAACTGGATGGAAAGAGAAACCTATGACTTTTTTGGTGTGATCTTCGACGGTCACCCGGATTTGCGCAGGATATTAAATGTTGACGACATGACGGCCTTCCCGATGAGAAAAGAGTTCCCGCTGGAAGACCCTAACCGTGTTGATAAAAAAGATTATTTTTTCGGAAGATAGACAGAAATGCAGAATCACCCGGTATATACAGATAACGATCCGCAAACCGCGCCCTCAACCCTAAACTTAGGGCCAACCCACCCTGCCACGCACGGCGTTTTCCAAAACGTATTGCAGCTGGATGGCGAAAGGATCATAAGCGGGGTATCAACCATTGGTTACATACACCGTGCCTTCGAAAAAATTGCCGAACACAGGCCATTTTACCAGATCACCCCGTTAACCGACCGTTTAAACTATTGCTCATCACCCATAAATAACATGGGCTGGCACATGACGGTTGAAAAACTTTTGGGTATCGAAACTCCAAAACGTGTGGATTACCTGCGCGTAATAGTAATGGAACTTGCCCGTATATCAGACCACATAGTTTGTAACGGTGTATTGGGTGTTGATACCGGCGCTTTCACCGGTTTCCTTTACATGATGGAACACCGTGAAGCCATTTATGAAATTTATGAAGAAGTTTGCGGCTCACGCCTTACAACCAATATTGGTAGGATAGGTGGTTTTGAGCGTAACTTTAATACCATAGCCTTTGCTAAACTGCGCAAGTTCCTGAAAGATTTTCCGGTTACTTTACGCGAGTTTGAAGCCCTGTTTAACCGTAACCGCATATTTGTTGACCGTACCAAAGGTGTTGCCGAAGTTACCCCGGAAGATGCGCTAAGCTATAGCTGGACCGGCCCGATTTTACGCGCGACAGGTGTTGATTATGATGTTAGGGCGATGAATCCGTATTCATCATATGAAGACTTTGAGTTTGAAGTGCCAGTGGGTGAAAAAGGTGATGTTTACGCCCGTTTCCTGGTGCGTAACGAAGAAATGTGGCAGAGCCTCCGTATAATTGAGCAGGCATTAGCGAAGCTGGAAAAAGAGCCGTCAGATATTTTTCATGCTGATGTACCTGAGTTCTACCTGCCTCCAAAAGAAGAAGTTTATAACAATATGGAAGCCCTTATCTATCACTTTAAAATAGTGATGGGCGAGATAGATACCCCGACAACTGAAGTATATCACTCAGTTGAAGGAGCCAATGGCGAACTGGGTTTTTATTTGGTGAACGATGGCGGCAGATCGCCGTACCGCCTGCATTTCCGCAGGCCAAGTTTCATCAATTATCAGATGTACGCGCCAATGAGCCGTGGTATGTTGTTATCTGATGCGATTATTAACATGAGTAGTTTAAACGTAATAGCCGGAGAATTAGATGCTTAGAGTTGACGATGCACAAGCTGTTCCGGTAGAGTTTTCATCGGAACTGATCACCAAATTTGATGAGGTAGTTAGCCGTTATCCCGAAGGCAAACAAAAATCGGCCCTGTTGCCTATACTGCATTTGGTGCAGGCAGAGTATGGCTGGTTAAGCGTCCCTGCAATGGATAAGGTTGCTGATTACCTGAAAATAAAAGATATTGAAGTATACGAAGTAGCCACTTTTTACAGCATGTACTTTATGCGCCCGCAAGGCAAATATGTACTGGAGGTTTGCCGTACAGGACCTTGCTGTTTGGTAGGTGCCGAAAAAATAATGGACTATATTGGAAGCAAACTTGGCGTTAAAGAAGGTGAGGTAACACCTGATGGCTTATTTAGCTGGCGCGGAGTGGAATGCCTGGCAGCCTGCGGCTTTGGCCCGGTACTGCAGATAGGCCCTGAATATACTTTTTATGAAAATTTAACGGAAGCATCCGTTGATAACCTGATCGGAGATTTAAAAAGAAAAGGAAATAATTAAGGAAAAATGGTCAACACAAACCTGGTATTGGCAGATGCTTTATTTGTATTCGTTGTGTCTATGATAAATATGACCGACGGATTCAAAAAGAATATGATCATACTGGGCCCATTGGTTATTATAGCTTTTATTACCTGCGTGGTAAGGCATATCAATTATTACAAGCAAACCAGGAGGATCTATTAATGAGCAAAAAAGGAATAATTTTTACAGATATAATTTGTGTGATAGCTATAGTCCTGTTAACATACGATTTAAGCACTGTCAAAAGCACAACGCCATTAATTACCTTATCCGTTATTGGGGTTGTAACCTGCCTTAAAAGGCATGTTAATTATTACAAGTTGAACAAAAAGATTTATTAGTAGCCATGGCGCGTAAATTACTTTTAGAACATATAAACGTACCCGGCATCAACACATTTGATGTTTACCGCTCAAAAGGCGGTTATGCAGCTGTTGAAAAGGCGCTTAAAACCCTAACACCCGAAGAGGTTGTTGAAGAGGTTAAAAAATCGGGCTTGCGCGGCCGTGGTGGTGCTGGTTTCCCTACCGGGATGAAATGGAGCTTTTTGGCTAAGCCGGAAGGTGTTGCACGTTACCTGGTTTGTAATGCCGATGAATCAGAGCCCGGAACTTTTAAGGACCGTTTCCTGATGACCTATATTCCTCACTTATTAATTGAGGGGATGATAGTAGCCAGTTTTGCATTAGGTGCTAAAACATCATACATCTACGTTCGTGGCGAAATGATGCCGCAGATCCGCATCCTTGAAAAAGCCATAGCGGAAGCAAAAGCAAAAGGATTTTTAGGAAAAAATATTTTAGGTACAGGTTACGACCTGGAGCTATATGTACAACCCGGCGGTGGCGCTTACATTTGCGGCGAAGAAACCGCTTTGTTAGAGTCGCTTGAAGGTAAACGTGGTAACCCACGCATAAAACCACCATTCCCGGCTATTGCTGGTTTATATGGTTGCCCAACGGTGGTTAACAATGTGGAATCAATCGCGGCAGTAGTGCCAATCATCAACGAAGGCGGCGAAGAATATGCAAAAGTTGGTGTCGGCCGTAGTACTGGTACTAAGCTGATCTCAGCAGGTGGTAACGTTAAAAAACCAGGTGTATTTGAAATTGACCTTGGCTTACCGGTTGAAGAATTTTTATACTCCGACGAATATTGCGGTGGTATAGCCAACGGCAAACGCTTAAAGGCGGTTGTTGCGGGTGGTTCGTCAGTACCAATTCTACCAGCAAACCTGTTCCTGAAAACGATCAATAACGAACCACGCTTGATGAGCTACGAATCACTAGCAGACGGTGGATTTGCTACCGGTACCATGATGGGTTCAGGTGGTTTCATCGCTTTTGATGAGGATCAGTGCATTGTACGTAATACATGGAATTTCACCCGTTTTTATCACCACGAAAGCTGCGGACAATGTTCGCCATGCCGTGAGGGTACCGGTTGGATGGAAAAAGTATTGCACCGTTTGGAGCACGGCCATGGCAGCCTGAGCGATATGGACTTATTGGTTGATGTATCAAAGAAAATAGAAGGGAATACAATTTGTCCGCTGGGTGACGCGGCTGCATGGCCGGTGGCCAGCGCCATACGCCATTTCAGGGATGAATTTGAATGGCACGTAACAAACAGCGCCGAAGCAGTTACCAGGAATTATGGAATAGCACATTATGCTGATCCGTTAACTGTAACGGCATAATTAAAGTCAAAATTAAAAAGTCAAAATTCAAAAATAGAAAGCAAGAACGTTGAACGAGAAACCTTAAGACATCAAACACAGATGTTACCAGTTTTCAAAGGAGATAGTTCAATTTGTATCAGCAGCTAAATTTGAAAGAATACACTTTTCAATATTTGATCAACTAATAAGAAGCGGCACCTCAATTGGAGCCAACATAATAGAAGCGAAGTCGGGAAGTTCGGCAAGGGATTTTAGGAATTTTTATACAATTGCGCTAAAATCTGCAAACGAAACAAAATACTGGCTTTGTTTAATAAGAGATACGATAGATAGTAATATCGAAAAAGATAAAATAAACGGATTGATAAAAGAAGCCGACGAACTGTCAAAGATCATCGCTTCAATAATTATCAACCTGCAAAAATGAAAATCAACTCAAAGGCTATTTTTGACTTTTGAATTTTTAATTTTGACTTTAAAATGAAGGTAACAATAGACGGAATACCCGTTGAAGTAGAACCCGGAACAAGCATCCTGAATGCCGCAAGGCAAATTGGTGGTGATATTGTGCCGCCTGCTATGTGCTATTATTCCAAGCTGGAAGGCAGCGGCGGTAAATGCCGTACCTGTTTAGTAAAGGTAAGCAAGGGATCAGAAAAAGACCCGCGCCCAATGCCAAAGCTGGTAGCATCATGCCGTACCGCGGTTATGGATGGGATGGAAGTGCAAAATATTACTTCGCCAGAGGTAATTGAAGCACGCAAAGGGATAGTTGAAATGTTATTGATAAACCACCCGCTTGATTGCCCTATTTGCGACCAGGCCGGTGAGTGTGATCTGCAAAACCTGGGCTATGAGCACGGTGCTGCAAAAACCCGCTATGAGTTTGATCGCCGTACATTCGAGAAGATAGATATTGGTGATAAGATCCAGCTGCACATGACCCGCTGTATCCTTTGCTACCGCTGCGTTTTCACCGCCGACCAGATCACCGATCAGCGCGAGCATGGTATCCTGAACCGTGGCGACCACTCCGAAATATCAACCTACATACATAAAGTTATTGATAACGATTTCTCAGGAAACGTAATTGATGTTTGCCCGGTAGGCGCTTTAACTGATAAAACTTTCCGCTTTAAAAATCGTGTTTGGTTTACCAAACCGGTTGAGGCACACCGGGATTGTAATCACCCTAACTGCAATGGCAAAGTAACCCTTTGGTATAAAGGCGAGGACGTGTTACGTGTTACCGCACGCAAGGATGTTTATGGCGAGGTGGAAGAATTTATTTGCAACGAATGTCGTTTTGATAAAAAGAAAACTGCTGATTGGGTAATTGAAGGCCCGCGCAAGGTGTCAAACCAATCGGTTATCAGCTCAAATCATTACGATACCTTACACCCGCTGCCGGTTGTAAAAACAAACCCTGTGCTTAAAGAAGCAAACCAGGAGCAATTTGAAAGGGATACACGTTTATAATGGAATTAGCAGATATAATCATAAAATTTGTACTGATAGTGATCATTTTCGCTATCAGCCTGGTGGTGGCCATGTATTCCACCTATGCCGAACGTAAAGTTGCCGCGTTTTTCCAGGATAGGATAGGCCCTAACCGTGCCGGTCCCTGGGGAATCTTACAACCATTGTGCGATGGTGGTAAAATGTTCCTGAAAGAAGAGATCATCCCGACCAATGCCAGCGCGTTTCTGTTTATCGCGGGCCCGTCATTAGCTATATTAACTGCTTGTATCGGTTCAGCTGTTATCCCCTGGGGGCAACAGATCACCATAGGCGGGCATGTTGTTGACTTGCAGGTTACCGATATTAACGTAGGTGTATTATACATCTTTGGTGTGGTATCACTAGGTGTGTACGGTGTAATGATAGGCGGCTGGGCATCAAACAACAAATACTCTTTGTTAGGTGCCATCCGTGCTGCATCACAAAACATCAGCTACGAAATTTCAATGGGCCTTTCTATCATCGCCCTGTTGATGTTAACCGGAACTTTAAGCTTGCGCGAAATTGCAGAACAACAGCATGGCTGGAACTGGAACGTTCTTCGTCAGCCTTTAGGTTTCCTGCTGTTTATCGTATGCGCTTTTGCTGAAACCAACCGTACACCATTCGATTTGCCTGAGTGCGAAACCGAGCTGGTAGGTGGTTATCATACCGAATACTCATCCATGAAACTAGGCTTTTACCTGTTTGCTGAGTATATCAACATGTTCATATCATCAGCAGTAATGGTAACACTTTACTGGGGTGGCTACAACTACCCGGGTATGGATTGGGTGCTGGCACATGCAGGCCCGACTATCGCGCCTATAATTGGTGTAGTGGTTATGTTTACCAAGGTATTTTTGTTCATCTTCTTCTTTATGTGGGTACGCTGGACCATCCCGCGTTTCCGCTACGACCAGTTGATGGACCTTGGCTGGAAAATATTAATACCATTGGCTATAGCTAATATTGTGTTGACAGGTGTTATCGGTACTTTTTTATAGTTATAGGAGATTGAATAATGGAATCATTAAGTAATAAAAAGAAGTTAATTGAATCAAAGCCGCTCAACTTTTGGGAGAGGGCCTACCTGCCTGCTATTTTATCGGGCTTGTCAATTACCATGAAACACTTTTTCAGGAAACCGGTAACCATCAGCTATCCTGAAGAAAAACGTGAGTTTTCTGAAAATTTCCGTGGCATGCACTCACTTAAACGTGATGAGAACGGTAAAGAGCGTTGCACAGCCTGCGGTTTATGCGCCTTGTCATGCCCTGCGGAAGCCATTACCATGATAGCTGCCGAGCGCCAGAAAGGTGAAGAGAATTTATATCGCGAAGAAAAATATGCTGCTGTATATGAAATAAATATGCTGCGCTGCATTTTCTGCGGATTATGCGAGGAAGCCTGCCCTAAAGAAGCCATCTACCTTGATGGTGATATAGTGCCTGCGGATTATTTAAGGAAAGATTTTATATACGGTAAGGACAAATTAGTAGAAGCGCCCTTAAATCAATAAAGAAGTTTTATACCTTTGCCCAACCATTTTAAAGCATAAGGTATTTTGTAAATATAAACATGAATACATTTTACTTCATCGCGTTTTTGTCCATATTCTTTTCGGTATTGGTCATATCTGCAAAGAATCCGGTGCATAGCATACTTTACCTTGTACTCACATTTTTTACATTCACAATTCAGTATATCCTGCTGAATGCCCAGTTCCTGGCGATAGTGAATTTCATTGTGTACATGGGTGCCATATTGGTACTGTTCCTATACACGCTCATGCTCATGAACCTCAATAAGGATTCGGAGCCATTCAAATCAAACATTGTAAAAATTGCCGCTGTATTAGGTGGCGGCTGCTTATTTGTAGTGCTGTTTGCCTGTTTCAGGCAGGTAGGTATTGCAGAGCCTGTAGTGTTGAAAGACCCGGGCCTGGGCTTAGTTAAAAACTTAGGCAAGGTATTATTCAACGAGTTTTTATTACCGTTCGAGATCTCTTCGCTATTGTTATTATCGGCAATGGTTGGAGCTGTTTTATTAGCCACTAAAGACCCAAAAACTGTATAATGGAAAGTTTAACAAATACACTGCATACAGTACCGCTTAATCATTACATTTTATTGAGCGCTATTATATTTTCAATAGGTGTAATGGGCGTGTTGCTGCGCAGAAATGCCATCATCATTTTTATGTCGGTTGAGCTGATGCTTAACGCGGTTAACCTGTTGCTTACCGCGTTTTCGGTATACAGTGGTGATGCCAGCGGACAAGTATTCGTGTTTTTCATCATGGCGCTGGCAGCTGCCGAAGTAGCTGTAGGCCTGGCCATCATAGTAATGATATACCGTAACACCAACTCTATCGATATTAACGTATTGAACAGGTTGAAGTGGTAAGTAATATTTCGGATGTCGGATTTTCGATATCGGATTTGTATAATAAAATAAACTAAATCACGCGTCATTGCGAGGTACGAAGCAATCCCAAACTATACAGGGCGGAATTGCAAAGTCGGGGATTGCCACGCTATCGCTCGCAAAGACGGGATATAAATATAAAAGTTAACTAACAAATGGATAAATACATCTGGCTTATTCCTGTATTACCCTTAGCCGGTTTTATTATTAACGGACTTGGCCGTAATACCTTGTCGAAAAAGTTGATCGGTTTTATCGGTAGCTTTCTGGTATTTGCATCTTTCGCTCTTAGTGTTGCCGCCTTTTTACAAGTAAAATCAACCGGCGCTTTCAATGTTACTTTGTATGATTGGATCCACGTAGAATACTTTAAAATCCCATTCGCGTTCCTGGTTGATCAGTTAAGCTCAATCATGCTGCTCATTATTACTGGCGTAGGCTTCCTCATCCATTTATACTCTATCGGTTATATGCATGATGATGAAGGCTTTGGTAAGTTTTTCGCCTACCTTAACCTGTTCATATTCTTTATGCTATTGCTGGTTTTAGGTTCAAACTATGTGATACTGTTCATTGGTTGGGAAGGTGTAGGTTTATGTTCATACTTACTCATCGGTTTCTGGTACAGCAATGCTGCTTATGCCGATGCTGCTAAAAAAGCATTCATCATGAACCGTATTGGTGACCTTGGCTTTTTGATCGGCATGTTCCTGATATTCCGTGTATTCGGGAGCTTTGAGTTTGCAACTGTATTTAAAACAGCTGCTACCATGCATTCAGGGCAGGTTCCATTATTTGTAATAGCCTTATTGTTGTTTATCGGTGCTACCGGTAAATCGGCACAAATACCATTGTTTACCTGGTTACCTGACGCGATGGCTGGCCCGACACCAGTTTCAGCTTTAATACACGCTGCAACCATGGTTACTGCCGGTGTTTACATGATCGTGCGCTCAAATATATTATTCTCACTATCTCCGGATATGATGGAAGTAATAGCCATTGTAGGTTTAGCCACAGCAGCATTAGGCGCGCTGATCGCGTTAACACAAACTGATATTAAAAAGGTACTGGCTTATTCAACAGTATCACAACTGGGGTATATGTTTTTAGGATTGGGTGTTGGTGATTATACCGGCGCATTTTTCCATGTAATTACACACGCTTTCTTCAAAGCTTTATTATTCCTTGGCGCGGGTTCAGTTATCCACGCGGTTAGCGGCGAACAGGATATGCGTAAAATGGGTGGCTTAAAAGGCAAACTGCCATACACCTTTATAACCATGCTGATCGGTACGATAGCTATATCAGGTATTCCACCGTTCTCAGGTTTCTTTTCAAAGGATGAGATCTTGTACCACACTTACCTGTTTAGCCCTGCAATGTATGTTATAGGTGTTATCGTCGCCATGTTCACCTCGTTCTATATGTTCAGGTTAATGTTCCTTACTTTTTGGGGAAAATTCAGAGGCACGCATGAGCAGGAACATCATTTGCATGAATCACCATTAACCATCACTATACCTTTAATTATCCTGGCAATTTTATCAACTGTAGGTGGCCTTATAGGCTTGCCTGAAAGCTGGGGTGGTCATGATTGGTTAGCAGGCTGGTTAAAACCAATATTAATAGCTGTTCCCGGCGCGTCGTCTACTGCAACTCCGCCATCAGAATTATTGTTAATGGCAGTTTCTGCGGGAGTAGCGATCTTAGCATTAATTTATGCTTATGGCAAATATGTTAGCAAAGCTACATTGCCTGTTGCCGATACAGAAGAGCGTTCTTTCTGGGAAAACCTTTCATACAACAAGTTTTATATTGATGAGTTGTACGATGCGATTGTACGCAAGCCGCTTGATGCGATATCAGGCTTCTTTTACAATGTTGTTGACCGTGCCGGTATTGATGGTTTGGTGAATAGTATTGGCAGAGGGCCGGTTGAGGCCAGCAAAGGTTTACGCCTGCTGCAAACCGGTAATGTGGGCTTTTACATCTTCATGATGGTGATAGGCATTATTGCTGTATTAGTATATAGTTTAGTTAGAATATAAACCTTAGCGTTTAAATATAAAATGACGGTTAGTGTATTAATTTTTTTACCGATTATAGCAGCCCTTGCTGTGTTCTTATTGAAAAATGAGATAGCAAAATATGTTGCTTTGTTTTTTGCTGTTGCCGAATTAGCCATTGCAGGTTGGTTTATAGCTAATTTTACGCCTGATTCTACCATACAGTACGCCATTAATGTACCATGGATAGCTAAAATGGGCATTTATTTTAACGCGGGTATCGATGGCATAAGTATGGTATTGGTATTACTTACCACTTTACTGGTGCCAATCATTATATTAACAACCTACAAGCACACCTACAAAAATGCATCAGCCTTTTACGCGCTGATACTGTTTATGCAGGCTGGCCTACTGGTAGTGTTTACCGCTTTAGACGGTTTCTTATTTTATGTAGGGTGGGAAGCCGCGCTGATCCCTATCTACTTTATATGCGCTATGTGGGGCGGTCAGGATCGTATTCGCATCACGCTTAAGTTCTTCATTTACACATTTGCAGGCTCATTATTTATGCTGGTAGGTATTATTTACCTGTACCTGCAATCGCCAAACGGCACGTATGACCTGATGCAATTTTATGCCACAAAGCTCGATCCTGCTCGTCAGAACTGGGTTTTCTGGTCATTCTTTCTGGCATTCGCCATTAAAATTCCTTTGTTCCCGTTACATACCTGGCAGCCCGATACGTATACCGAAGCGCCATCAGCAGGCAGTATGCTATTAGCTGGTATAATGTTAAAAATGGGTTTATATGGTTTAATGCGCTGGTTAATACCTAATGCGCCTATAGCATTTTTACATTGGCAAAACCTGGTAATGGTACTTGCTGTTATAGGTGTTATCTATGCGGCAATAATCGCTTTCACCCAAAAAGAAGGTAAGCGTTTGGTAGCTTATTCATCCATATCACACGTGGGCCTTATAGCCGCGGGTATTTTCAGTCTTACCTTACAAGGCACACAGGGTGCAATGATCCAGATGCTTAACCACGGCATAAACGTAGTTGGTTTATTCTTTATCTGGGATATCATCAGCAGGCAACTGAATACTATGGACGTACGCCAATTGGGCGGTATTGCCAAAGTAGCGCCTACGTTTGCTATCACGTTTTTAATAATTGTTTTAGGAACAGTAGCGTTGCCGCTAACCAATGGCTTTATCGGTGAGTTTTTATTGCTGAACGGTGTTTATCAGTTTGATTTTTGGTTCGGGGTTGTAGCTGGTTTAAGCATCATATTTGGTGCCGTATATATGCTCAGGATGTACAAAAATGTAATGCAGGGCGAAACCAATGCCTTAACCGCAACTTTTGTTGATGTTACCGGCTCTGAAAAATTAACACTGATAATCATTTGTATATTAATAATAGCCATCGGCGTTTATCCGCAGCCAATATTACATCTGTCAGAAGCTGCTGTTGACAAATTGCTGTTAACAATAAGCACAAAAGCAATGAACGTTACATTATAACCGGCGAACCGAATTTTTTGCCTGTTAATGATAAATAAAGAGATCAGATTTAAAGACATAAAATGAATACCTTAATAATTATATCTGTTTTACCCATAGTGCTTCTGTATTTGGGTTTATATAAAGCCAAAAATGCGTTGCTGCCGGTTGCTGTTATCGGTTTGCTTGCTGCTTTGGGCTTTGCCCTTGCACAATGGACCTCAATTGATGTAGCTAAGCCTATTTATCATGGCATGATGTTGTTTAATAACTATTCAATAGCATTTTCGGCCATCACTATTATATCTACCATACTTATCCTGTTACTATCAAAAGGTTATTTTGAACGTATAAGTGATCACATTGCCGAATATTATGCCATCATCCTGTTTTCACTGGCAGGTATCATCGTAATGGTATCGTACTATAACCTAACCATGCTGTTCATCGGCATCGAGATCATGTCGGTTAGCTTATATATATTGGCAGGTATTAAAAAGAATGATTTTGCTTCGAACGAGGCAGCTTTAAAATATTTCCTGATGGGTGCTTTCTCAACAGGTTTCTTATTGTTCGGTATAACGCTTATTTACGGTACAACTGGTTCATTTAACCTCGAAGCTATACGTAACTGGGTAGTAGCTCATCCTCGTGGTATGGACCCTATGCTGGGCACAGGCATTATGCTGATCATTGTTGGCCTTTGCTTTAAAGTTGGTGCTGCACCTTTCCATTTCTGGACCCCGGATGTATATGAAGGTTCACCAACGCTGATCACGGCATTCATGTCAACAGTAGTTAAAACTGCTGGTTTCGCGGCATTCCTTCGCCTGTTTGCCGAGTGCTTTGCCCCGGTAGCCAGTTTCTGGATGCCTGCACTGCTGATTATAACTATATTAACGTTATTCATCGGCAACATTACTGCACTTTACCAGCAAAGCTTTAAACGTATGCTGGCATTCTCCAGCATATCACATGCAGGCTACCTGCTGTTTGCTATTGTGGCCTTAGGCGCAAGTTCAGCTAACTCGGTGTTTATATATGCAACAGCGTATTCAATCGCTTCTATCATCGCGTTCGCGGCTTTAATACTGGTACAACAGCAATCAGGCAGCGATAACTTTGAGAGCTTTAACGGCCTTTCAAAAAAGAACCCTTTTCTTGCACTGGTATTAACCATAGCTATGTTGTCGTTGGCTGGTATACCGTTAACTGCCGGTTTTATAGGTAAATTCTTTATGTTCTCAAGCGCGCTTTCACAGTACCAGGTTTGGATGGTAGTGCTGGCGGTAGTAAATGCTATCATCAGTATTTTCTATTATTTCAGGGTGATTGTAGCCATGTATTTCCGCACAGCCGAAACCAATGAAGTACAGATCCCGGCATACTATAAATTTGTTTTAGGCTTCTCTGCATTAATTACCATTATTATTGGCGTGTATCCAACATTTATTGCGTACCTTATTTAATAGATAAGGAATAACTACAAATTGATTTAATATTTGTAGTTTTACATAGTGAATGGAAAGTTTTTGGGAACACCTGCAAAATTTAACGGACGCTCAATCCATCATAAGCAGAGGAGGTTTTTTTCTTTTGCTTATTGTTGTTTTTGCTGAAACCGGATTGTTTTTTGGTTTTTTTTTACCGGGAGACTACCTGCTATTTATGGCAGGCTTGCTTTGCGCAAGCGGAATGTTCGATATCCAGATCACTACGCTCATCATCTCATTAATTGTTGCAGGGATTTTAGGAAATTATACTGGCTATTGGTTTGGTTACCGAACGGGGCCAATTTTATTCAACAAAAACGATTCCTGGTTGTTTAAAAAGCGATATGTGGTAATGGCTGAGCAATTTTATGTTAAATATGGTGGAATGGCGCTAATTTTGGGCAGATTTTTCCCTATAATTAGAACTTTTGCTCCTATCTTTGCAGGAGTTGTTAAAATTGATATTAAAAAGTTTACCCTTTATAATATTATAGGCAGCGTAGCATGGGTGGTAACCCTATGTTTAACAGGTTATTTCTTAGGAAGAAAGTATCCCGAGATAACACATTACCTGGATTATATCATCATCGGATTTTTTGTTGTTACATCTGTTCCTTTGATCATTGCTTTTTTGAAAAAAAGGAGCACACCAACTAAAGTAAGTAAACACTATAAATAATAACATAACACTACTAAATGAGCACACAACATCCCTGGCACCAGGTTTCACCCGGAGATAATGTACCTGAAATTGTACAAGCGATAATTGAGATACCTAAAGGTTCTAAGGCTAAATATGAAATTGATAAAGAATCAGGTTTGTTAAAACTTGATCGTGTTTTATTTTCTTCAGTAATGTACCCTGCTAACTATGGTTTCATCCCGCAAACTTATTGCGATGACCATGACCCGCTGGATATATTGGTATTATGCTCTGTTGACGTATTCCCAATGTCTATCATCGAAGCAAAGGTAATAGGCGTTATGCATATGGTTGATAATGGCGAGCAGGATGATAAAATTATAGCTGTCGCGAAAAACGACATGTCTGTAAACTATATCAACGACCTGAATGAATTGCCGCCGCATGCCATGAAAGAGATCGTTCGCTTTTTCCAGGATTATAAAAAACTGGAAGGTAAAAACGTAACGATTGAACATTTACTGGGCCTGCGTTACGCTCACAAAGTAATTCAAGAAAGTATGGAGTTATATAAGTCCACTTTCCCTGTGTACCAATAATTAATTAATGGACCCCGCAGAACTCACCGTAAATTATTTTTATCTATTCCTTACCGTTTTCCTGGTATTGCTGAATGGCTTTTTTGTAGCCGCCGAATTTGCCATGGTAAGGGTGCGGGGCTCGCAAATTGAAATAAAGGCCAAAACGGGCAGCCGCCTGGCTAAAACCACCCGAGGCATATTACATAATTTAGATGGTTACCTGGCTGCAACGCAGCTGGGTATTACCATTGCTTCACTGGCACTCGGCTGGTTTGGGCAATCGGTGGTAACTGCCGTAATGCTGCACGGTTTTTTGGCATTAGGCATCGCTATTACTTCTACACTGGTTCTTAATATTTCGCACTTTGTAGCATTCGCGGTTATTACGGTTTTCCATATCACTTTTGGCGAGCTTGCACCAAAGTCAATAGCTATACAGCGTTCTACCCGTACAGTAATGGCGGTAGCGGTTCCTTTGCAGTTATTTTACATCGTGTTTAGGCCTATCATCTGGTGCCTGAATACTTTCGCCAATTTCATTCTGAAGATGTTTGGTATTGATGCGGTAAAGGATGAAACGCATCATAGTTCCGAAGAATTGCAGTATTTGCTGGAACAAGGTAAAGAAAGCGGCGCGCTTGATTCAAACGAGCATGAGCTGATCCAGAATGTATTTGAGTTTAACGAGCGTGTGGTTAAGAACATTATGGTGCCCCGTACTAAAATCTCGGGTGTTGATGTAAATACTGATAAAGATGAACTGCTGGAAACACTCATAACCGAAGGTTACTGGCGCATGCCTGTTTATGATGATGTGATAGACAAGATCATTGGTATTGTACACGCGAAGGATATCCTCCCTTTACTGGCACGTAATGAGGAGATTATCTTAAAAAATATCATCCGTAAACCGTATTTCATCCCCGAAACAAAAAAGATAAACGACCTGATGGCCGAGTTACAGCAAAAACGGATCCAGATAGCCATTGTGCTTGATGAGTTTGGCGGTACAGCGGGCATGGTTACCCTGGAAGATATTGTTGAAGAGTTGGTAGGTGAGATACAGGATGAGTACGATGAGGAAAAGCCAATTGTTGAACGGGTAAACGACCGTGAATTCATCGTAAACGCGCTTGCACCAATCTATGATGTAAACAGTCACCTGCCGCATGATCTGCCAGAGGATGGCGATTATGATACCGTATCGGGCTGGCTAGGTGATATATTTGGTAAGATCCCTGATGTAGGCGAGCAAAAGGAATCCAACGGGTATAACATTACGGTACTGCGTAAATCCGACCAAAACATTGAATCAGTAAAGCTGGAGCTGCTGATTAATGAAGAAGATGCTGTAGATTTACATTAATTAGAAACAAGAAGCAAGAGGTAGGAATCAAGACTAAAATACCAGTAAAGTTTCCTTGTCTTGACTCATGATTCTTAAATCTTGATTCCATTCCATATAATGCATCTTTTTTACACCCCGGATATTGAGCCAACGCACCCCCAATATTTTCTTAGCGAAGAGGAAAGCAAACACGCTGTAAGAGTTTTGCGCCTTAATGTTGGCGATCAGGTGCAATTAATTGACGGCAGAGGTGGCTTATATACCGCCGAGATTAAAAATGCCCACCCCAAAAGAACCATTCTGCAAATAACTAATGTGGTAACCGATTTTAACAAACGGAACCATTACCTGCACATAGCCATAGCCCCAACAAAAAATATTGAACGCCTGGAGTGGTTCCTGGAAAAGGCCACAGAGATAGGTATTGACGAGATCTCACTCATCATCTGTCAGCGTTCGGAACGTAAAGAAGCCAAGGTCGATAGGTTGAACAAGATTATCACATCAGCCATCAAACAATCTTTAAAAGCATATCACCCCATATTAAATGAGCCGGAACCATTGAGCAAACTACTCTCACGTAATTTCGATGGTCAGAAATTCATCGCGCATTGCGAAGAAGGGGATAAAACCAGCCTGAAGCAGGACATCAGCCTGAACGGAAAATATTTAATCCTGATAGGCCCGGAGGGTGATTTTAGTCCGAAGGAAATTGAGGATGCCTTGCAAAATGATTATAAAGCCATAACTTTAGGAAAAAGTCGTTTAAGAACTGAAACCGCCGCTTTGGAGGCTTGTTTTGAAGTGAACTTTTTAAACCGCGAATGAGAAAAAGCATTTATATAGGCGTTGCGTTGTTGACACTGTTTGTAATGAGCAGTTTTAATGACCCTACCTATAAAATGGCCAAACTAAAATACAATGGCGGCGGCGATTGGTACGGCGACCGCACTGCACTGCCCAATCTCATCAAATTTTGCAATGAGAATTTAAAAACCAATTTTCAGTCGCAAGATGAGGTAGTCGATGTCGGCAGTGCCGAAATATTCAATTATCCATTTATTTTCATGACCGGCCACGGTAACGTGATCTTCTCCGACCAGGAAGCGCAGAACCTGCGTGCTTACTTAATAGGCGGGGGCTTTTTGCACATTGATGATAACTACGGCCTCGACCAGTTCATCAGGCCGCAAATGAAAAAGGTTTTCCCGGAGCTTGAATTTGTGGAACTGCCGCTCAATCATCCCATCTATCACCAGAAATATAGCTTCCCCAACGGGCTGCCCAAAGTGCATGAGCATGATGGGAAACGGGCGCAGGGTTTCGGCTTAATATATAAGGGGCGGCTGGTGTGTTTTTACGACTATCAGTGCGATTTGGGTAATGGATGGGAGGATTATGGCACATACGCCGGCGATACGCAGGAGACGCGCTTAAAAGCCCTTAAAATGGGGGCTAATATGATACAGTATGTGTTTACGCAGTAGTTTCTGAAACACAGATTAAATGTTAAATGTAATATTGCTAATCAAAATCATAATAATCCACTAATCATTAAAATCAGCGGTATATGTACCAGATAAAAGTAAACGGCAAATACGATTTTGAGATAGATAATAAGAATGAAGGCCTGCTGATTAATAATGAGCCTGTAAATGCTGATATGAAGCAGATCAACGCGTCGGCATGGCACATTATTAACGAGCTGCAATCATATAATGCCGAGATTGTAAGCTTCAATGTTGCAGAAAAAACTGCAGAGATTAAAGTGAACAACAATATTTACACAGTTACTGCAAAAGATCAGTTTGATGTGTTGCTGGATAAGCTTGGCCTCAGCAGCCTCAATAATGCTAAGGTTAGCGAGGTAAAGGCTCCTATGCCAGGCCTTGTACTTAAAGTATTTGTTGCCATAGGCGATGAGGTTAAGAAGGGGGATAACCTGTTTATATTGGAAGCCATGAAGATGGAGAACATTATTAAAGCCCCTGCAGATGTTACCGTAAAAGCGGTAAAGCTAAAACCCGGCGACAAAGTGGAAAAAGGCCAGGTACTCTTACAATTCAACTAAATAGTAAAGCATATAAAAAGAGAAAGGCGAAAGATTTAAGAACCTTTCGCCTTTCAGCTTTTATCTTTCAGCCTAAATTATTTAGCTACAAATTTCTTAGGTTTTTTAACGCTGAAGTGAGGTTTGCCATTCGGGTTCATCTCAGCAGCGCCAACCATATCCATGGCGCAACGGAAACCAACTTCGGCACTTGCATTGTCCTCATCCATAAAGCGGCGGGTTGCTGGGTTTAACCAAAATGCAAGGTCATTCCATGAACCACCTTTGTAAACTTTCGAGTGGTCGTTAACCAAAGTAGTAGTACCGTATAATGCAGCATTCACAGTATCAGCAAAACCACGTTGATCCGGGTTGTAAGCTTTACCAGCCAATGCATCTTTTGGTGCAGCAGCCAGTGCAACCTTTTTAAGCGAATCGCTTTGTTGTTGCTGCGCTATGATCTCGCTGTATTTTAATTTTTTACCTGATGTAGCAGGGTCATATACCGGGCGACCGTATTTGTCTTTAGCATAAATACCTTTTGTAGGATCGGCTAAACGTTTGTTAGTATACTCATTACCACGGAACGGATTGAAATCCTCAACCTCATCAAATGAAGTTTGGCGGTAGGTATCCTGTACCCATTCGTTTACGTTACCAGCCATGTTATACAAACCAAAATCATTTGGCGGGTATGATCTTACCGGTGCTGTGATATCAGCTTTATCGTTAAGGTAACCACCTACACCGGCATTATCACCTTCACCACGTTTAAAGTTAGCTAATATTAAGCCCCTGGTTTTCTTTTTAGGTGAACGAACGCCTAAGCCGTTCCATGGGTATATTTTACCATCGTTAATGTTCTCAAACTGGGTATTTCCGGCTAAAGCAAGCGCTGCATATTCCCATTCAGCCTCTGTAGGCAAACGGTAAGCTTGTTTTAATATACCGTCTTCCATACGTGCAGGGCGTACAGCTTTACCTTTAGCGTTAGGGCTTAGATCCGGTAACATTTTTTTACCATCAACTCCGGCACCTCTAACCTGGCCATTCAGGTACATATCTGTATTGAAAGTTTCCTGATTATTGTTTTTGCCTTTGTTATCCTTAACGGTTGCCAGCATACCTTTTTGCTCCAAAATGTATTCGTTAGCACGGTCGGTACGGAAACGGCAGTAATCCTGTGCCTGATCCCATGATATACCTACTACCGGGTAATCCTGGAAAGCTGGGTGGCGTAAATAGTTATCAACGTAAGGCTCGTTGTATGATAATGGCCTGCGCCACACTAATGTATCAGGCAGGGCATTATAGTAATATTCATGGTCATTTGGGTAAGCGATGCTTATCCAGTGCAGGTAATCCAGCCAATCCTGGTTTGATACTTCGGTATCATCCATGTAGAAAGACGGTATGGTAACGCGCCTGCGCACGTTGTTATAATCGTAAGCAACATCCTGATCGGCACTGCCACCCAATACAAATGTACCACCTTCAATAGCAACCATGCCCGGCCCTGGTGACGGGTGTGTCTGGCGAAATTTTACGTATCCGCCATTATTCCTGTCGTTGTAGGGTATCCCGGTTTTTTCAGATGCCTGATGTTTTGCACAACCACTTATCAGGGCCCCTGCAGCCAAAAGTACTAAAGCAGTTTTAGTAAAAACTATCTTCATATTTTTACAGTTATTTTTAAGTATGAATCGTTAAAATTAAAAAAATTTCATTGAAAAAGATAAATTTTATGCGCTAAAGCGCAGTAAAATGAATCCTCCTTTGGCATTTAAACGTAAGTAACATCAATAGTGTTACATACATCATTAGTATTTCTGGTTTAAAGGTAACTTATATATGCTTATAAGCCAAAGTATATTTACTATATTTGGGCATCACATTTAATACATTCAATGAGGTTTTTCTACAATAGCGTTACTATTGCTATAGTAATAATATCATTCCCCTTTTTAGTTGTTGCACAAACCAGTACCAACGGAAGTAATGCTAACGCGATATCAACCGCGGTTCCCTTTTTAACTATTTCTCCCGATTCACGTTCAGGAGCTTTAGGTGATGCAGGTGTAGCCATATCCCCTGATGTTAACGCGAATTACTGGAACCCATCCAAACTTGCCTTTATTGAGAGCGACAATAGCTTCTCTTTATCCTATAGCCCATGGCTGCGGAACCTGGTTCCCGATATCAGCTTATCGTATTTAAGCTACGCACATAAACTTGATGACAGGAATGCCATTGGTTTATCATTACGCTACTTTAACATTGGTACCATTGCTTTAACGGATGGCAGTGGTAATTCACTGGGCAGCTTTACACCTTCTGAATTTTCTATCGACGGATCATTCGCACGTAAGTTTGGTGAGAATTTTTCACTGGGCTTAACCTTGCGCTATATACATTCAAATTTATCAAATGGGTCGGCCTCAACCCCAAATCAGGGCGAGAAACCGGGTAACGCTGTTGCTGCGGATGTATCAGCATATTACAAAAACCCAACACAGGAGTTTGGCACAGATGCCTTATTTGCTTTCGGTGTTGACATTTCAAATATCGGCTCAAAGATCAGTTATTCAGATAACGGCCCTTCTTATTTTTTACCGACTAACTTAAAAGTGGGTATAGCTAATACATGGTATGTTGATAACTCAAATGATGTAACTTTTGCATTTGATGTAAACAAACTGTTAGTCCCTACTGATCCGGGAAGTGATGTTTCTGTACCAGCAGGCATATTTCAGTCGTTCTCTGATTCGCCTTTAAGCGAAGAGTTTAAAGAAATATATTATTCAGCAGGGTTGGAGTACAAGTACGATCAGGCATTGGCACTACGGGCCGGTTATTATTACGAAAACCCCAGCAAAGGCGGCCGTAATTACCTTACATTGGGTGTAGGCTTTAAGTACCAGGAGTTTGGCTTCGATTTTGCTTATCTTGCAGCCAGCCAGGCAAACAGTCCTTTATCTAATACATTACGTTTTACATTATCGGCCAATTTTGGCGGCACTAAGTAATAAAAGTGGCGAAAATAAAAGTAGGTTTTGGTTTTGATGTGCACCAGTTAAGGGAGCAGCATCCGTTTGTTTTGGGTGGCGTAAACCTTGAACATCATTCCGGCGCATTTGGCCATTCTGATGCTGATGTATTATTACATGCCATTTGTGATGCACTGTTAGGAGCCGCTAACCTGCGCGATATCGGCTACCACTTCTCTAATACGGACGACCGCTGGAAAGGCATCAGCAGCCTGATATTACTGCAGCATGTTGTAGTATTATTAAAAGAAAAAGGTTGGCAGATTGGTAATATAGATGCCATGGTATGCCTTGAAGCGCCAAAAATAAATCCCCATATCCCCGCTATGCAGGCTAATATTGCCAAAGCCGCAGGCATAAGCGAGGAAGATATCTCCATTAAAGCCACCACCAACGAGCAATTAGGCTTCATAGGCCGTGAAGAAGGTATTGTTGCTTACGCGGTTTGTTTGATTGAGAAAGAAGGGTAATTGTAACCAGCTTCCTTCAACCCGTCATTGCAATGAAGCAATCCCCGACTGTACAGAGCGGTTATGTTTATCGTATACATATCGCTCGCAGCCGCTCATTGCCGCGGAGGCTACTACTTTTGTCTTGATACAAAAGGTAGCAAAAAATCAAGTCAGCAGAAAGGCTTCTTTGCCGCACATGCCATGCCCTGCAAATCAAGCAAAACCTGGGCTGCTATATTTTTACCCTGCTGTCGCTACGCACTTGCCTTTGCCCTTCTGTAAAAATCTGCTATGCCCTGCCCTTGCGCTTAGGGCCACCATCGTTTTGCCTGATTTCACCCGAAGCTGTTCTGCTGACGGCAACTACCTGTCATTGCGAGCGATAGCGTGGCAACCTCGTCGCATTTTATATGTAAGCGACGAGGTTGCTTCGTCGTTCCTCCTCGCAATGACATTTTAGAATAGGCGCGAAGAAAAGCGGGCAAAGGCCCGACAAAAAGCGCGGGCCTGGGTGTTTTGCCTGTGGGGGGAAGGATCTTTTTGTCTTGATTTTTTGTTTCTTTTGTATCAAGACAAAAGAAATAGGGCTCCGCGCCTATGAGCGGCTTCGCGCGATATTCACGATTGCATATTCGCCCGGCAGAACTTAAAGCATGCTTCATTCTCTCCCAATTACGAAAGGGAACGAAGCATTATATATTATGACTTCGCTGCAGCCTCGTCAGTCATCGTTACACTACCTGTACGTTTTACAGTACCCCAGCCGCTTAACTCACCTTTCAAAGCCTTACGAATAGCTTTAAACAATATGTAATACATCAGCTGGCGCCATATAAACCTTTGAGGGATGATGTAGAGCAGTTTCCTGTAATTCTCTTTTTCCATCCAGAAAGCGATGATGCCTACCAGGAAATCCACCAAAACAAACACTACATAGTAGAATAGTATTTTACCCGGCTTGCCACCCAGTAGCCCGAAGATCATCATCAGGTCGGCGAGTGGAGAGAATAATGGCAATATGATCTGGAACAATAAAATGTTCGGCATACCCACCATCCCAAAGAACTTGTATTTCTTGTTGAACAGGGCATCTTTATTTTTCCAGAAGCTTTGTATCACCCCAAAACTCCAGCGGAAACGTTGTTTTAGCAACGCGTTAAGTGTTTCAGGCGCTTCGGTATAGGCAATGGCTTCAGCGCAATTTTTTACTATGTAATCGGCTTTTAATATGCGCATGGTAAGGTCGCAATCCTCGGCCAAAGTATCGTAGGTGAAACCACCAGCCTTAAATATGGCTGATTTTCTGAAAGCGCCGATAGCTCCCGGCACAACAGTTATACTGTTGATCAGGTCGAATGCACGCCTATCCATATTCTGGGCAGTAATGTACTCTATCGACTGGAAGTTGGTGATAATATTATTGGCATTACCCACCTTTACTGTTCCGGCTACGGCACCAATTTCCTCGTCGGTAAAATAGGTCATGAGGTGATAAACGGCATCTGTTTTTAGCTGCGTATCAGCATCAATACAAACCACAAACGCGTGTTGCGCATGGCTGATACCAAAGTTGAGAGCCGATGCTTTACCACCATTTGGCTTATCGAGCACCTTAACCAAAGGATGGTTGCCATAAGCATTGTTTACCACCTCAAAGGTTTTATCCTTTGAGCCGTCGTTCACAAATATGATCTCGAAGCGAGGGTAATCGGTTTTCAGCAAACTTTCAATAGTTTTGGTAGCGGTAACCTCTTCATTATAACCAGGTACTATAATACTTACTGCCGGAAGCAGGTCCCGATCCACAGGCAATCTTTTGTATTTTTTGCTATCGAAGTATTGCCTTAATGCCAGTATGCCAATCAACAGCACACGTGCCAATGCCAGGAATATAGCGGTTAAGAACAGGTAGATTAAAAACCAGTTTACATAAAAGAAACCATTGATATAGATGTTGTAGAATAACCCGGTAATGCCGCTGTTGGCTTCATCTTTTATAGGCGGCATCAGCTCACCCTTGGTTTTGTGCAGCACATCGGCAATGGTGGTGAACTGGTACCCATGACTCTTAAAGAAATGTATGATACGAGGCAACGCCTTTACAGTTTCCTCACGGGTTTCACCGCCTGCATCATGCAGTAACAGGAACGAGCCTGCATCTTTTTGTGCCTCCACGCGGGCAACAATACTATCGGCGGTAACACCGGGGTACCAATCCCATGGGTCGATAGACTCGCCTACGGTAATATAGCTTTGGCGGCGTGCTTCAGCCACCGGGATAATTTCTGCCAGTGTTTGCGGCTCAGCATCAGCATTGTATGGTGGTCTGAACAGGATAGTGCTCCTGCCTGTTACTGATTCAATGATACTGCGCGTGGCATTCAACTCAAAGTTTACACGCTGTAGGCTGATAGTTGAAATATCGGGGTGGAAGAAGGTGTGGTTACCAATCTCATAACCCTCATCAAACTCACGCCTTAGTATCTGTATATTTTTTTCGGCCATTGAACCTACCACGAAAAATGCGGCCGGTACATGTTCCCTTTTTAATATATCTAATATTTGTGGCGTAAATTCAGGATCGGGGCCGTCATCAAATGTCAGCACAATTTTACCCGGCGCATAACCATACCGCCTTATCACATATTTGGTTGGCAGTTTAATGTATTGCTGGTTTCTTATAACATAGCTGTTGGTATCCAGGCTCACGTTGATCTTACCTGCAACTGGTGTGGTTACCAGGTCGAGTACTTCACCGTCGCCCGTATACGAGATACGGTTATTTAAACCAACATCGGTTAAGCCTTTCATATCAACGCCCGTTTTGTGCAGGGAGTCGATAGATAAGTTTTTCTGGAAGAATGACCATAAACGCGGATCTTCAGACCCTAAGCGCCACAAAGCAACACCACCTGTTGCCCAGTCATCAGCCATGCGCACAATGTTAAAGTTGGTTGCTGCATCGGTAAAGTAAACTGTATGGGCATTACCGTCCTGATCGCTGTAGTTGTAATTAAGATTAGCCGATTGCTGATCGTAAGTGATCTTGCTTTGCTGTTCCTGCGCGGTACTGATGGCTTGCTGATAGCCTATCGCTTTACCAACGCTGCCTTCGGGCCAGTCGTACGCGCCGCCTGCAATGGTTAAAATAACTTTTTCGCTTGGGATCTTTGAGCATACCCTATCCAAAATTTCCTCTACCCAACGCTGATCTGATAGATCGCCGGGGTTGCTATTTTCGTCATGCTGATCAATAGCCATAATGAACAGGAAATCATTATAGCGCTGTAACTGCACCAAATCGTACTGCTCATCATCAGGTATTACGTTTTGAGTAACCAGTAAACCTAACGGGTGTAGGGTTGTATAGAGTTCTTTTTCAAACTCAATATAAACCGGGTTATTTCGGTCTTTTATATTATCAAAATCAAGATCGACACCCTTAAATTTATATTTAGTTAACTCGGTTGCAATACTGTTGATGAATGTAGCGCGAGATTTCTTACTTTTTATAATTCGGTCAACATCCTTGGTATCAAAGCCTCCGGTGTTGTTACTGGTATTGATATAATTTGAAAGGGATATTAAAACCGGCTTTTTGTATTTCTTATTAAGCCTTACCAAGCCGGTATCAATATGCGCGGTAACGGTATCGGCGTTTGGCGTAATGGTAAAGCCTTCACTTACCACCATATCTAGTTTAGCCATGTGGTCTTCAAGCGAGCTATAGGCCTGTGGGTCCCATGCCATATAGAAGCCCGCATTTATACGGTCCTTATTATTGGGCTGTTTTAGCTGGTGCAGGCGTTTTTCGCGGGCAAGCTTTTTAATTTCATTAACCTGTACGGTGAATTTTTTGTATTTGGGCGTCTTTTTTAAGGCCTCAATGCTCTCCTTGGTTAAGGCTTTTGGGGCCTCGTTAAGATTGGGTAATGCTGGATATTTTTTTGAGGTGATAGCAATACCTGCCGCCACAACAGCGCCTACAATTACAATTATTAGCACCCGGCTAAGCCATTTAAAACGGGTCCATCTACCTTTAGAATCGGCTTGAAAAACTTGTTTATCTGCCATGCAGTAAATTAAATTTAGGGAAAATTATTGGTTAGGTTGAAGGTTTATATAAAAATATATAGTTTATTTATGTGTTTTATCAGTTTCGATGCCTGAAAAATCAACCCCACATTTGCAGTTACTGCCACAGCTTTTTTTTGAAGAAAGGCTCCTATACATCATACGGCCCACATAAAATATGGCCGCAACAAACAGAATTAGTATAATTATCACCTGGAAATTCATGTCACAAATTTAGTACAATTTAATTTATATATATACGCACAGACGATACAAATAGTATATGGTTTAATTGCATAACATTTGCTCATAGTTATATATCAATTATCAAACCTTATTTGTATTGAAATTTATTTATCAAAAAGCGGTGGTAAATCTTCGTGATAATATTTTTTGTCCTTTTTAACACTGGAAAGGCTTACACTATATTCAAATAAGTTGAAATCAAAGGTGAAGGGTATCTCTTTATCAAAAAACTCTTTATGTTTATTATAAAGAGTTTCTTCAATAAAATAGCTCATTGAATCATCAAACAAAAATCTTTCATGATTTACCTGATCCCTGAATAGTTCATCAAGTTTACTGTAAGGGATGTGCGAAATGTTTATAAAACCAAAAACATATTCAGAATTTTTTAATGCGACCTCCAGGTCAACAAGGTAATGGATTTTATTATCCGTGTAAGGATTAGTTAGCATTATTAGTAGGGGATTATTTTTCCTGTAAACTGAACACGGCTTCATCCAAAAAGTTCGGGATCATGGTGCTTTGTGTATGTGCTAATTTGTCGGCATTATCAAGCAGGTCGAGCATTTCTTCGTATTTATCGAGGCCGTGCTCGTCAACCACTTCTTTTTTCTTGTGTGGTTTTAGCAGCATTGCCCGCATAACTTCAGGGTCTGCTTCAGGGTGGAACTGTGTTCCGATAAAATATTCGCTGTAACGTACAGCCATCATGGCCTGCGGCAAGTCGATATGCGGGCGCTTTTTTTCAATCGCCAGCAGTTGCATACCCAAATCGGTAAATTGTTTTTCGTTAGGATGGATCACCTGCCAGCTGCGCGAATCAACCGCGTAAAAAGGATCGGTAAGTGTATCAAAAACAGGCTCGCTTAAACCGGCTGATGTTTTATGCACAGGCAAAATGCCAAATGAGGTTGTGCGGCGCTCGTTTATATAGCCCAGCTTATAATGGCGGCACATAAGCTGAAACGAGTGACAAACAAAAAAGGCATATTTTTTCTGCGGATCATCAGAAAGGTTATGCTTTTCAAGCTGATCTGTCAAATTAAAATACTTTTTCTCCCATTCCGAGCCCTCCGTATCCAGCGGACTGCCCGGCCCGCCGCTCATGAGGTAGATATCAAATTCCAGCCCCGGCGTTTCACACCTTTTGCGTACCTCGAACAATTCGTAGGTCAGCTCAAGGTTGTTCTTTGCTTTATAACGCTCCAATATATCCTGAAAGCTGCCTATCGCGTCATTCTCAAGGCCATCATACAGATCTAATATGGCCACTTTTATAGGTCTGCCTGTTTTTGCCATGTTAAGTTTTGTGGATGTAATATAATTCAAAACATCCACAAAACTATTATTTTGCTGTAAATGGGTGAAATCAGCAGCTATAATGCCCGGATAATAACCGTTTACGAGGCAGCTTCTGCTTCACTTTCAAATACACCGCGCCATAATAATGCCGCCAAAATGCCGCCCAATATAGGCGCGACTATAAATAGCCATAGTTGCCCCAATGCCTTGCCGCCCGCCAGTATAGCCGGGCCAAAGCTGCGCGCCGGGTTTACCGATGTGCCTGTAATAGGTATGGCCAGTAAATGTATTAATACAAGGGTTAAACCTATTGCCAGCCCCGCCATGTTGCTGTTCCCTAATTTAGAGGTAGTGGCAAAAATTACAAACAGGAACAGGAAGGTAAGTATGGTTTCGGTAATAAATGCCGCCACGGTGCTATACCCGCCTAAATAGCCAGGTCCCCATCCGTTTGAGGCCAGCGCCCACTCCCGCATGGCAAACCCCGGCGAATTACTTCTTATAAAATACAGCGCGCACGCCGCTAATGTAGCACCGGCAAACTGCGCTATTATATAACCAAAACTATCTTTTGCACTTATCTTTTTAGCCACCAGCATAGCAATGGTGATAGCCGGGTTAATATGGCAACCCGAAATTGGCCCTATTGCATAACACATTACCACAACGGCGAAACCAAATGCCAGGGCTATACCCAGCAGGCCAATGCCATCCGGCGCATCAGCAACCGCTATTGGAATTGTTTTACCAGCCACAGCGGCTGCACCGCACCCAAACAATACTAAAGAAAACGTCCCGATGAACTCGGCAAAATACTTTTTCATAATGTGATTGATTTATGTGAGTAGAAATTAGATTACTGATAATAAAGGTAATGTATTTTATAATTGATTACCAATGTTTTAAAGGTTGTAAGAATGTGTTTTTTTGTTAAGCAAGAGGCTTTAGAATGGGGGATTTGCAACTCCTTGTTTTGGGAAGAAGAAAATATCATTAAGTTAAGAAACACCATAGGTGTTAAATGTTGGTAGCAGAGAAACAAATCAAAAAATTCATGCCGTTAGGTACGGAACTGGCGATGGGGCATACCTGACGGCGTGCTACAAAATTTTATATCTATCTTTTCTACCAACATTTTGCACCTACGGAATAATTGCCATTCCTTAACTTAGTGACATTGACATATCCCGTGGGGAGGGAACTAAAAAGATGATTAATCATCATGTTTCCAACCTAAATGGCTCAACTATTTGTCATTATTACTCAATAAGTTGCAATCTCTTCCAAATCTCATATATTAACCTTACCTTTGCGCCAAATTTAGAGGCGCATTTTCATGCAAAAAATAAGAAACATAGCGATTATCGCTCACGTTGACCACGGTAAAACTACTCTGGTTGATAAAATTCTACATGCTTGTTCAATTTTTAGGGACAACGAATCAACCGGTGAACTGATACTGGATAACAATGACCTGGAACGCGAACGTGGTATTACCATCGTATCAAAAAACGTTTCGGTAATGTACAAAGATGTTAAGATCAACATCATTGATACACCTGGTCACGCCGACTTTGGCGGTGAGGTTGAACGCGTATTAAAAATGGCCGATGGCGTTTTATTACTTTGCGATGCTTTTGAAGGCGCTATGCCTCAAACGCGTTTTGTAACACAAAAGGCTTTGGCTTTAGGCTTAAAACCAATTGTTGTTGTAAACAAGGTTGATAAAGAAAACTGTCGCCCTGAAGAAGTTTACGAACAAATATTTGAGTTGTTCTTCAACCTTGAAGCAACTGAAGATCAGCTGGATTTCCCGGTTATCTACGGTTCATCAAAACAAGGCTGGATGAGCACAGACTGGAAACACCCAACAACTGATATCTTCCCGTTAATGGACGCTATCCTGGCGAACATTCCACCGGCACCAATTGAAGAAGGTACTTTGCAAATGCAGATCACTTCGTTAGATTATTCATCTTTCGTAGGCCGTATCGCAGTTGGTCGTGTTGCACGTGGTACTATCAAGGAAAACATGCCGGTATCGTTAGTTAAACGCGATGGCAGAATCCAGAAATCAAGAATAAAAGAACTATATACTTTTGAAGGCTTAGGTAAAGTTAAGGCTACAGAAGTAAGCTCAGGCGATATATGCGCGGTTGTAGGTATTGAAGGTTTTGATATTGGCGACACAATCGCTGATTTTGATAAACCGGAACAACTGGAAGTTATCCATATTGATGAGCCTACCATGAACATGTTGTTCACCATCAACACTTCACCATTTTTTGGTAAAGAAGGTAAATTTGTTACCTCACGCCACTTACGTGATCGTTTGTACAAAGAGATGGAAAAAAACCTGGCGCTTAAGGTTGTTGAAACCGAATCGCCTGATTCATATTTAGTATATGGCCGTGGTATTCTCCATTTATCAGTATTGATAGAAACTATGCGCCGCGAAGGTTATGAGTTACAGGTAGGCCAGCCACAGGTTATCATTAAAGAAATTGATGGTGTTAAATGTGAGCCGGTTGAAACCCTTATTGTTGATGTACCGGGCGAAGTTGCCGGTAAAGTAATTGAATTAGTTACTCAACGTAAAGGTGACCTGTTAGTAATGGAGCCAAAAGGCGATTTACAGCACTTAGAGTTTGATATCCCGGCACGTGGTATTATTGGTTTGCGTAACAACGTATTAACCGCTACTGGTGGCGAAGCTATCATGGCTCACCGTTTTAAAGCATACGAACCATGGAAAGGCCAGATCCCGGGCCGTTTAAATGGTGTATTGGTATCAATGGATACTGGTAAAACCACTGCTTTTGCTATTGATAAATTACAGGATCGTGGTCGTTTCCACATTGATCCGGGAGTTGAAGTTTACGAAGGCCAGGTATTAGGTGAGCACATCCGCGATAACGATTTGGTTATTAACCTTACCAAAGGCAAGCAGTTAACCAACATGCGCGCGTCAGGTAGCGATACCAACGTACGTATAGCACCTGCTATCAAATTCTCGCTTGAAGAATCAATGGAATACATACAGGCTGATGAGTATATCGAAGTTACGCCGCAAAGTATCCGCTTACGCAAGATCTACCTGAATGAAAATGAAAGAAGGATCAACGCTAAGAAATTCCAATCGCAATAATTAGCACATTTAATTATAAATAGAAAGGCGAACATTTGTTCGCCTTTTTTTGTGATTATTAGGTGCTTACTTGAATAATAGCTATATTCAACAATCTAAATCTTATTAGAATTAACAATGAAAAAACTTTTACTTTTATTAGCAATTGCAGCTACTGCGATTGTTTCCTGTAAAAAAATTAGCGGGCCGGATGCGCCTAAAGACAGGCTTAAAGCAATTTTACTGGGCCAGGACACCCTACAACTATACGTTGGCGAAACCAGACAAGTACCTGTTACACTTTCACCATCAAATTACGGTGTAGATTCCATTAAATGGAAATCATCTGATACCACCATTATATCAATAACAAAAACAGGATTGTTAACTGCCAAAAAAGTTGGTTCATCAATCATCTCTGTAAGCAACTTAACAAATACCATATCCGTAAATTGCCTGGTATCAGTTGTGCCTGCGCCTATTGATAGCCTAAAATTAGGGCTATTGGCTTATTATCCTTTTAATAATAGCGCGGCGGATATGTCGGGTAATGGCTATAATGGCATTAATAATGGGGCTACCCCGGTTGCTGACCGTAATGGCGTTGCCAACGCGGCGTATTATTTTAACGGAACTAATAGTAATATCGATTTGGGCGATGTGAATGCCCTGAGGCTGAACAATACGGATTATACGATCAATGTGTGGATCAATTCAAGCCAGTTAAGTTCCGATATTGCCAGCGTAGTATTATGTAAAAGATCAAACACTGCTTATGGTTATGCTTTGAGTATTACCGGCAGCTTGCAGAGTCGTGGTGCCGGACTGGTTTCATACGGACCTGGTGGTGGTTTCGATAGCTTCTGGGGTGTAAACAGAATTACCCCAGGCAAATGGTATATGATCACTATCATGTATAGCCTGGCAGACCATCAAGCTAAATCTTACATAAACGGGGTTTATGATAATGAATCTGATAACAGTATGGCATCACCTAATTCCGATGCAAGCTTTTATATTGGGTCTGATAATCCCGATAATGGCAGTTATTACTTCTTTAATGGTAATCTGGATGACATAAGGATCTACAACCGGAAATTAAGTGCCAACGAGTTGTCGAAACTATATCAAAGGCCAAATTAATATTAATATACACACTAACAGTAAAGCACGATATTTGACTGCAATATAAAGCGCCGAAGTTTTATATTGCAGTTTTTTTATAAATGGCAGAAAGCAAAGTTTGTATTGTTATAGTTACTTATGGCGACCGGCTCAGGTTTTTAGCACAGGTAGTTGAACGGGCGTTATCTTTTAATCAGGTAGTGCAGGTTGTAGTAGTAAACAATGCATCAATATCACCTCTAAATTTTACTGATCCGAAGGTGTTATTATTAGATAACAGTGAAAACGAAGGTTCGGCAGGCGGCTATCATAAGGGTATAAAATATGCTTTTGAGCAGGTTGATTGTGATTTTATATGGCTGCTTGATGATGATAATTTACCTGAAGAAGGCAGCATTGATAAGCTATTAAACAAATGGGATGTAATTGAAGGGGCCAATAATAAAAAGGCGCTGTTCTGCTTACGCGATGACAGGGCAATCCATGTAAAAATTGCCAAAGGTGCAGATCCCAAGCGTTATTATCTTGTTGCCGATAATTTTCTGGGCTTTCATCTTTTCAGGATTTTTTACAATCAATACCATAAGCTGATTGATAAGTTTAAAAAGCCTGGCGAGTATAAAGAGCAGGTTACCATGCCCTACGTGCCTTACGGTGGATTATTAATGCACAAAAGCCTGGTAGCAGATATTGGTTACCCCAATGAACGGTTTTTCTTGTATGTTGATGATTCGGAATATTCCTATCGTATCACTCAAAATGGGGGGACTATCTGGCTTATCCCATCGTGCAAAGTAATCGATATTGATAAATCACAGGGCATCAATTATCAGAAAAAACTATTCCATTCGCAACTGTTGGATGAGTGGACTTTCCGCACCTATTACCATGTGCGCAACCGCATGTATTTTTATTCGCGGGTGGCAATCAAAAATAAATTTATGTTCGCAGTAAATAAGGTTTTATATTTGGCGTATCTGCAAACTATAAGTGTGATTAGCGCAAAGCAATCGGCATACAAAAAACTTTTAGCGGCAGTTAATGATGGCCTTAAAGGCAATTTAGGAAAAGCAAATCCGGAGAAATTTTAATGAGCGAATTAAAGAGATATGACATGATACAGCAATGTATTGATGTTATTAAAAAGAAAAAAGATAAAGTAAATTACGTTGAAGTAGGTGTACAAACCGGTTTTTGCTTCTTTAAAATTAAGGCGGATAACAAAATTGCCGTCGACCCTGATTTTATAATCAAGCTAAAAAATAAGGTTAAAGCTTACATTAAAAATTTCTCAAACTTTAATAATAAATTCTTCGAGTTAACCAGCGATGATTTTTTTGAACAGCAGGGCGAATATTTAAAAGCTATTGGCGGCATTGATGTTATTTTTATTGACGGCCTACATTTATACGAACAGGTAGTTACTGATGTCGAAAACTCATTAAAATACCTGAATAAGGGTGGTGTGATTTTGGTGCATGATTGTAACCCGCTGAATGCGAATGCTGCTGTACGTGCCTACACATCTCAGGAAGTAATTGATATGAACCTGCCGGGCTACGATTACATCTGGAACGGTGACGTTTTTAAGGCGATTGTTAAATTTCGCGCAACGAGGAAAGATCTGGATATTATAGTAATCAACTCCGACCATGGCGTTGGCATTGTGAAAACGGGAACCAACAAAAATATATTGCCGCTTACCACAGAGCAGGTAGATACATTAACTTACCAGGAACTGGAAAAGAACCGCGACGCTTACCTGAATTTAAAGACGCCGGCATATTTTTCAACGTTTATTAACGACTTAAAGGGTGAAACTATTTAATAACGGCAGTTTACCCGATATGCTAAAGCTATAAACCAAACAATGGGCATAGTAAAAAAGCAGGCGTATAAAAATACCATCGTATCATACGCGGGTATGGTTATCGCGTATATTAATACTGTTTTATTATTCCCAAGGATAGTTGGCGATGAAGGGTATGGGTTTTATAACCTGATAATAAGTGTTTCGGTATTGTATTCACTTGTTGCCTCAATGGGGGTGCCCGGCATAATTAGCAAATACTTTACTTTTTATCGTACTGAAGATAAACGGCATACCGGGTTTTTACATTGGGTGGCATGGGTTGGTTTGCTTGGTTTTGCTGGCGCTACAATTCTGTATGTTATTTTTAAACCTGCTATTTCAGCCGCATACATAAAAAACTCTCCACTATTTGTCCGGTATTATTATTACATGATACCGATGGCTCTTTTTGTTATTGCCTTTAATTTTTTGGAAATGATGGGAAGGGTGATCTATAAAAACATCTTTTCAAACATATTACAAAATGTGGTATTGCGCTTATTAACAACACTGTTGTTAATAATGATAGCCCTAAAGTGGATCAATTTTAATGATTTTGTATTCCTGTATATTGGTGCGAACGGGTTAATATCGCTACTACTGTTAATCAGCCTTGCCGTATCAGGACAATTCTCTCACCGGGTGAGTGAGCAAAAGGTTGACCAGGTACAAAAAAAGGAGATATTAAACTTTGGGCTGTATACACTTACAGCCAGCGTTATATATGTGCTTTTACAAAAGATAGACACACTGATGCTGAGCTCGATGGCAGGTGATGCTGTGCAGGGTGTTTACAGTTGGTATTTTAATATTGCAATAGTTATCAGTGTTCCGGCACAGGCGTTAAGCAGAACAACTTATACTATAGTTGCGGATTCATGGCGGGCAAAGAATATGGCAAATATTAGTGAGGTTTACAGTAAAACATCATTGGTGCAAATGCTGGTTGGCTGTTTACTGTTTGTTGGTATTTTTATTAATAAAGAGAATTTATTTGCCATTGCCCATAACAAACAATTTACCGATCCGCAATATTTTACCCTTTTTATAGTAATAGGAGTCGGCTTTTTGGTGGATATTACAGGAGGATTAAATTCATACATTATCAGTACCTCGCACAAATATCGTTTAAACACCATGTTTGCTGTAATGGCCACTGTTTTATGTGTAGGGCTGGATTACTGGCTTATTCCAATATATAAAGGCCTGGGAGCGGCTATAGCTTATCTGGCATCCATCACCATGTTTAACTTTTGCACCTGGCTTTATATTAAATACCGCTTTAAAATGCAACCATTTACATACAAACACCTTATTGTTGTAGTAATAGCTGCAATTAGTTTTGTTGCCGGTAAATACCTTTGGCGCATGCCAAACCTGTTTTTAGATATAGCTGTAAGGAGCCTATTTACTACAGCCGTTTACGGCCTGCTTACCTACTATTTCAATATATCTAAGGATGTGAATGACAAAGTAGACAGCTATCTAAATAAAGTTTTAAAACTTATTAAATAGCGGTTGTTTCATACTACACTATAATGGCATAAGTTTTTGAAATTCTGCGCTTATAATTTTACTTTCGTTGCATCATTTAAACCGGTTATAAAAAATGCAAAACCTTGCCCCGATAGCCCTATTTGTTTATAACCGCCCCGACCATACCCGCCGTACGTTAAACTATTTGCAGAAGAATGTGCTGGCCGAAGAATCACGCTTATTTATCTTCTCCGATGGTGCCAGAACAGAGGCCGACCAGGTTAAAGTTGAACAGGTAAGGCAGCTGGCTAAGGAGGTAACGGGCTTTAAATCGGTTAAGGTTATCAGCAGCAAGCAAAATAAAGGATTGGCTAATTCTATTATTGATGGGGTTAGTCAGCTGATAAAGGAATACGGTAAGGTGATCGTTTTTGAGGATGACCTTTTATCCTCGCCTTATACACTTGAATATTTTAACGAAGCCCTTACCCGCTATGCCACCGAGGAAAAGGTGATGCACATCGGCGCTTATATGTTCGATCTGAACGATGAAAGCCTGCCCGAAACCTTCTTTTACCGCATTGCCACCAGCTGGGGATGGGCAACCTGGGCACGTGCCTGGAAAGATTTTGAACCTGATATTGATAAACTGATTGGTCAGTTTGATAAACAAAAGATCCACCAGTTCTCTATTGATGGCACCATGAATTTCTGGAAACAGGTGCAGGAGTTTAAAACGGGTAAAAACAATTCCTGGGCTATAAGGTGGTACGCGTCGATATTTTTAAAAGGCGGCTTAACGCTTAATCCGTCGCATTCGTTAGTACACAACATAGGGCATGATGGCACGGGAGTACATTCCAACATCGAGAATACCTACCAGGTAAGGATCGCCCAAAAGCCGGTTAAACAATTCCCGGTGGTTATTAAGGAAGATGAGCAGGCGCACCAGGCTATTCGTTCATTCTTAAAGAATCGTAAAGGAAGCTTAGTGAAACGGGGGATTGTGTTTATAAGGCAATTGCGGATTAGGTATTTTGTGAAGAAGGGGTAATAAGCCCATTATTACCAACCTGTCATTGCTGCGAGGAGGAACGACGAAGCAACCTCGTCGCGTTCAATATGCAAGCGACGAGGTTGCCACGCTATCGCTCGCAATGACATCAAAAGAGAACAATTACATCCCTTACAACTCCGCCTTCACCACAATATAAGGCGATAACGCTTTTGATTTGGCTGATGATAACTTGCTGGCTACTTTAATACCAACCCATACCGCCTTTACCACAGCTTTAGCGATAGTTGATTTCTGCTCCTTATTTTCCAGCCATACAGTGTATTTGCCGTGGTAATAGGTTTCAATATTCTTTAATCCTAAAGCTTTGCAGGTTTCAGCAAGAAAGGCCGGGTCCATGCTTTCAATATAATGCTTGTTATAATTATCCAGATCGAATTTGCGCTGTACCCAGCCATTAACACCGGTAAAATTGGGCAGGGTGATAAACAAGGTGCCGCCTGGTTTTAAAAATTGCAGGTGGGTATTGATGATGGCTTTTGTATCGTTAAAATGCTCTATCAAGCCAAAAGAAAGCACCAGGTCATACTTTTCCTGTGGGGTATAGTTGAACAGGTCGGACTCTATGATATTGATGTCGCCATCCTTCAGTCCATTCTTTTCTAATAACTCTTTTACCAGTCCCTCATGCACGTAATAATCAAAAAGGGTAGTGGTTAAGTGCTCGTATTTTTTCAGGTAGATGGAATAATAGCCCGGGAAACCACCCAGTTCAATGGCTGTTTTTATGCCGGTCTTTTTTATCAGCCCTGCTAAAATATCGCCGAAAACATAATCGGGTTTCAAATAAAAAATAAGGTCCTTTTTTGATTCCCAAAAAGATTTCCAGAACGAACGGTCGGTTAAATTATTCTCCATTAATTGATAGCTATTTTAGCTGATATCTTCATTTTTCTTTCCCAGTATCCGCGCCGGGTTACCCACTATTACACAATCAGACGGGAAACTTTTAGTCACTACTGAACCCGCGCCAATGATCACGTTATCGCCGATAGTGATATCGCCTATGATACATACATTAGCGCCAATATCCACATTGTTTCCTATTACAGGGCATTTACTAAAACTGCCATCCGCCAGTTTTTTATGGCCGATAGTGGTAGAGTTACGCAGCACGCAGTTATTACCTATAATAACACCCTGGTTAACTACCAGCGCGTGCCCATGGTATAACGACAGGCCTTTACCAACAGTAAGTTTCCGAGGCAGCTCAATGCCCCAAACCCAATCAACCCAATAACGGTACCACAGCAGGTAAAGTATAAAAATCACCTTCAGCAGCATCGACCGGTTAATGAGCTGCACCAGCCTGAACATAAACAGCACCAGTTGCGCCTTGAAATTCTTGCGGTTTGCCTGCCGATCCTGAAATAAGTATGCAAAAAAGTTCATTTATGGGGCGTTTTCTGTGTGTTTTATTAGCGCAATCAAAAGTAAAATTTTTCAGCAGAAAAACGCCTCCCTGTAGAGACACAATATTTTGTGTCTCTTTCAATATATCCTAAGCAGATATTTTTCTGTCTACCTTAATAGTACTATACTTGTGTGAATGAAAGTTACATTGATCAATACATCCGATACAGGTGGAGGCGCACCAGTTGCCTGCCTGCGCCTGTTGAAAGCATTGGATGAGCAAAAGATTGATGCACAGCTTTTAGTGCAGGAAAAAAAGACAAGCGAGAACCGTGTGCATAGCGTTGTAAAGAACTTTTCCTCGCGTTTAAAAGCCCGGTTCGATTTTTTTTATGAACGATTGCCGTTTATGTTCTTTCATGAAAAGGATAAATCGGTTCGCTTTGCCTTTTCAACAGCCAACGCAGGTGTCAGCATAAAAAATGAGCCGTTGGTTAAGCAGGCTGATATTATACACCTGCACTGGACAAACTCCGGCTTCTTATCCATTGACGATCTGAAAGAACTTATCGATACAGGCAAACCCATTGTTTGGACACTGCATGACATGTGGACCTTCACAGGCGGCTGTCATTACGCAGGTACCTGCGATCATTTTACAGGTGAATGCGGCGATTGTTACTTTTTGAGCGATCCCGGAGAAAATGATATCTCGCGCAAAGGCTGGCTGCACAAGGCGGCTATGTATGCCGGTGCGGAAAATGTCACTTTTGTAACCTGCAGCCAATGGCTGGGTACTGTTGCAAAGCGAAGCTCGCTGATTAGCAAATTCCGGATCGAATCAATCCCAAATCCCATTGATGTTAATCTTTTTTCGCCAACTGATAAAACAACTGCCAAGGAAAGATGGCGCATTAACCCGTTTGCCAAAGTTATAGCGTTCGGCGCGGCCAATATTAACGACAGGCGCAAAGGCATCACCTACCTGGTTGATGCATTGACCGACCTGTACAGCCTTTGCCCCGATGCAGGGTTAATAGAGATAGTAATATTTGGCAAGAATAAGCATTTTGATGCAAGTCAGTTACCTTTTAGGGTGTACGAGTTAGGGCCGATTAGCGTGCAGGAAGAACTGGTGGAGATCTATAACCTGGCTGATGTATTTGTAATGCCATCTGTCGAAGATAACCTGCCCAATACTGTAATGGAGGCCCTCGCCTGCGGAACGCCTGTGGTAGCCTTTAACACCGGCGGTGTGCCCGAAATGATAGATCACCAGCAAAATGGTTATCTGGCGGAATATAAATCAGCAGGCGATCTGGCTAAGGGGTTGTATGAGATCCTCCATTCAGATAAAACAGAAGAACTCTCCTTAAACGCGCGTAACAAAGTATTAAACACGTTTACCAATAAAGCGGTAGCACAACAATACCATAAGCTTTATAAATCTATCCTGAAGTAATGTCAGCGGTTCAACCCATATTATCGGTAATTACCATTGTTTATAATAATGTAAACGATATTGAGCGAACCATACTTTCGGTGCTTAATCAAACTTACGGGCATATAGAATATATTGTTATAGATGGCCTGTCAACCGATGGTACGCTCGAAATAATTAAACGTTACGAAGGCCGCATAGCCAAACTCATCAGTGAAAAGGACGAAGGTATCTACGATGCCATGAATAAGGGCATAGCTGCCGCAACAGGCGATTATGTTATCTTCATGAACTCTGGCGACGAGTTTTATGATGCATCTACTGTAGCGGCTGTATTTGCCTCAGCACCCGATGCTGATATTTATTATGGCGAAACAGAAATGATTGATAGCAGCGGTCAAAGCCTGGGCCAGCGACGCCATAAAGCACCTGAGCAATTTACCTGGCGAAGCTTTAATTTGGGTATGAGCGTTAGTCACCAGGCTATTTATATTAAACGCTCGCTTGTTGAGCCCTACGACAGGCAATATGCCCTAAGCGCCGATATCGACTGGATCATCCGCGCAGCTAAAAAGGCTAAGAAAATAGTGAACGTAAACCGTTACGTAGCTAAGTACCTTGTAGGGGGCATGTCTAAAAAGAAACACCGCCAAAGCTTAGCCGAGCGTTTCGATATCATGAAAAGGCATTACGGTTTAGTGCCAACTGTCTTCAATCATTTTGTGATCGCTTTTAATTTGGGGTGGTATTGGTTGAGGAATAGAAGGACGAATGATTAATCAATCACAACAATTTGTTCTGTGCTGATTTCAATGTAGAAAGCCTTTTTATCAGACAGCGGCAGAATAAAAGGAAGGTACTTCTCAAATAATAAGATCAGCTCATTATTAGAAATGTTTCCCAAAACAACTCTGATTACTTTTTCAGGAGTTTATTTATAAAATGGGAATTTTTAAAATCACTATCCTTAGTAATTACGATCATGTCATTTTCATCCGCATATTTACTAATATCCGCATCACTTGTATGCCATTTCTGTAATATCTGATTTACATGGATAGCCTCACAACTTATCTGTTTGCTCAGAAACTTTGATAAGCTAATAGGCAGATGAACATCAAGCAAGAAGACCATTTAGTGTACTTCTAACAAAGATTTACCTGATAAAGTTATTTTAGCATATTCCAAAGATGCAAGAATATCATCTTTCTCTAATTCAGGATGATCACTTAAAATATCATCAAATGACATACCCGAAGCAATCAGATCAATAACAACTTCAACGGGCCAGCGCATATGACGTATGCAGGCTTTACCATGGCATATGTCAGTATCAATTGTAATTCTGTCCAAAAGATTGTTCATAATATAAAATTACGAAAAATTTAATCAAAAGCATATTGCCTTAAAACGAAACAATCCCAACAAGCTGCTCTGCTAATCGGGGATTGTTCTGTTTTAAGGCAATAACGCGTGGAGGTTTATAGTTGAAGCTTGTTAAGCTTTCTTCTTCTTTGTATCCTTTCTTACTTCAGGTTTTTTCTTGTTCTTAGTTTCGGTATAAACTACACCACCTAAAGCTAAAACAAGCAGTATTGAACCTGCAAGTGAGATATCCTCACCTACATAATAAGATGTAGGGTGGAACTTGAACTCCACCTTGTGGTTACCTACCGGGATAACTGCAGCTCGCAGCAGGTAATCGGCGCGGAAATACGGTTGCTCAACACCATCAATGTACATTTTCCAGCCTTCTTTGTAGTAGATCTCAGAGAAAACCGCTATCTGCGAAGTTGCTGAACCTGTTTGATAGGTTAAATGCTCAGGCTCATAATTGGTAAGGGTTATGGTTGAGTTTGGATCGTTAGCCAAGGTTTTGCCTTCCAATAATGATTTGTATTGCTGATCAACAATAGCCTCGTTTTTAGGGTCGAAGCTGCTGATGGCCTGCATTTCCTGATCGGCATTGGCAGCGTATTTTACGCTTTTTACAAACCATGCATGCCCGCAAGCGGTTTCATTGGCCTGCATATTTACCGCGCCTGTTTTTGGATCGGCTACAATAATGTATTTAGTATTCAGCATATCCAAAACATCACGGTTGGTAGTTTTGCTGAACTGGTTACTAATCAGCTCGTCATAACGTTTTAGTTTAGCAGCATGGTAACCGCCGATACTCTTGTAAAAATAAGATGTGCTGGCATTAGTGAACGGATCGCCCTGGCTAAGATCATACACTCTGAAATCAGGATCAGTATCACGCAGGATGAACTGGTCGACATCACGCATTTTAAAAGGCTGCGCCAGGTCGTCTTTGTCAACAAAGTTATTGTCGTTCAAATAGCGCCTGTCAACACCCCACATATCTACCAGCGTAAGCAGTAAAAATGCTATAGAGGCAACGGTAATATTTATTTTTTGCTTGATGAATGCCCACAGTAAACCAAAAGCTATCACTATAAAAATAAGTGAGCGGATGGCATCAGCACGTTCAAGTGCTACGCGGTCTGCTACCAAGCCGTTTGCTACGCTGGTTGCAAGATCAGCATCACCTTTAAACGCCTGGGTTAATCCGGAGATAAGCGTTTGGTGCTGATCATTCCTGAAACTTAAGAATACAGTAGGGGCAACTACAAGCAATAGGGTGATGCCACCGGTTATATAAAAAGAGATTTTTACATATTTAAATATGTATGCCTTATCCTTGTTATCAATAACTTCCTGTACAGCCATAAATGCAAGTACCGGGAAGCAGAGCATGGCAACCGCCAGTATAGATTCAACCGCCCTGAACTTGTTGTACATAGGGAAGTAGTTGAAGAACAGGTCGGAAACAAAAGGAAAATTGCGACCGAAAGATAACAGCATAGTTAATATAACCGTTGCCAAAAGCCACCATTTTATGCGGTGTTTTACAATGAAAAGCCCGAGTATAAACAAGAAGCAAACCACCGCGCCAAAATAAAACGGACCGCCGGTAAATTGCTTGTTACCCCAATAAGGTGACAGGCCGCCCTGTAATAATTGCTGTGTAATATTAGCAGCCTGATCCGAAGGAACATTTTTTGCGATCAGTGCTTTTGCAACATTTGAGTTTGGAACATCAAAACCAGCAGGCCATTCAGATGCGCCGCCATAGGCGTTGGGTATCAGGAAGGTGAAGCATTCGCCAACACCCTGGCTCCAGGCGTAAGCATAATCTTTATCCAAACCATTGCTTGGTTCGGAGGTATGTTGAGTTAAGTTTGATGGGCCGCGGTTGGTTTCCTTGCCGTATTCAGCAGTTGTCCAAAGCATTGAGGCATTTACCGCTACTGCTAATAATGTAGCAGCCACCAAATAAATAATTGATTTGCCAAACGGGTTTAGTTGCTTGGTTTTAATTGCATGATATAGCTGAACAATTACCAGTATCAATATTGATATTAACAGGTAATAAGTCATTTGGATATGATTGGCACGGATCTCCATCGCCAGAAATAAGGCGGTAAGGGTTGCGCCCAGCAAATATTTGCCACGGAAAGTTAGTATGATGCCTGCGATGATTGGCGCGAAGAACGCGATGGCAAAAGCCTGATTAGCGTGGCCTGCATCCAACAAAATAAAGTTATATGATGAAAGTGCAAATGCCAAAGCGCCGGCAGCTGCCAGCCATGGGTTAAGCCTTAAAACACTAAGTAGTAAGTAGGCACCTAATAAGGTAATTAGCACGGTATCAACCGGGTTAGGGAAAATGGTTTTGAAACTCTCAACAACGTAGCTGGTAACATTATTGGGGTAAAGCACGTGGATCTGATACGAAGGCATACCGCCGAACATACTGTTTGTCCACAAAGGCTCGTGGCCGGTTTTTGCCCGGGTATCCATGATCTCTTTTTGCATGGATTGCGCACGCTGCACATCGCCCTGAGCCAATGCCTTGCCCTGCATTAATGGCGTAAAGAAATAAGCAAACGGAATTACTATTAAAAGTGCGACAATAATAAGGTGAGTACTATTGCGCTTGAACCAGTTATTCATTTAAGGTTTTTTAAAAATGGATATAATATCCCCAAAAATAGAAAATAGAACCGGAATAGAAATTATAAGTTATAAAAGGAAATCGCCCAATAGATCAGCTCTTTTTCTTACGTGTTTCGGCATAAGTTGCACCACCCAGCGCCAATACTAAAAGTATGGAACCAGCCAGTGAAATGCTCTCGCCTGTGTAATATGATGCAGGGTGAAAAACAAACTCAACCTTATGATTACCTGCCGGTATGTTTGCCGCGCGCAGTAAATAATCAGCACGGAAATACGGCTGCTCATTACCGTCGATCAGCATTTTCCAACCTTTGTCGTAATATATCTCCGAGAAAACGGCTACCTGCGCGGTTGCTGATTTACTTTGATAAATTAAATGGTCGGGGTTATAGCTGGTTAGTTTTATTGCAGCGCTGGTATCGCCACTTGCCGCAATCGGGTTGACCTGTGATTTATATTGCTGATCAACAATGGCCTCTGTTTTTGGAGTGAAGCTGGTTATGGCTTTCATCTCTTCATCGGCATTGTTTACATATTTTATGCTTTTAATAAACCAGGCATTACCACAGGCATCCGGATTTTTTTGTACAGTTGTAGCCTGTGTTTTCTGATCGCCGACAATCACATACTTGGTGTTTAGCATATTCAGCACATTCAGGTTCGGCGTGTTCAGTAACTGGTTATCGATCAATTCATCATAGCGTTTTAAACGCGCGGCAGAATATCCGCTAATTGATTTATGGAAGAACGGATTAAATGTATCCTGTTTAATGTTCTGAAACTGGCTGTAATCAAACACCCTGAAATCCGGGTCATGGTCCTGCGCTATCTGCGTGTCAACATCGCGCGGCCTGACCTGCTGGTCGGCATCCGCTTTTTCCTGAAAATTGGCATCTTTCAGGTAACGCCTGTCTATCTGCCACATATCTATCAATACCAGCGCAAATAAACCTACGGAAAGTACAGTTAAATTAACCTTCTGTTTTATAAATGCCCATACCAGGCCAAAGGTTATAACAATAAATATCATGGTACGGATGGCATCGGCACGTTCAAGGGCTATCCTGTCGTTAACAATAGCATTGGCTATGGTGTTGGCTGTACCGCTGTCGCCTTTGAGGGCCTGGGTCAGGTAGCCAATACCAGCCTGAAAGCTGTTTGGTTTAAAGCTCAGGAAAATGGTTGGGGCGGCTATAAGCACTAAAGTTATGCCGCCAATAATGTACAGCGTAAGGAAAAGCTTTTTAATGTAGACGGTTTTATCTTTTGCCTCGATAATTTCGCGCACAGCTAAAAATGCCAGTATAGGGAAACACAAGCTGGCCACAGCCAAAATAGATTCAACCGTGCGGAACTTGTTATACAGCGGAAAATAGTTAAAGAAGATATCAGACACGTATGGCCAGTTATTGCCAAATGATAATAACATGGTTAAAACCACTGTGCCGAGAATCCACCATTTTATGCGACTTTTTACTATGATCAGCCCAAATAAGAATAGGAAACAGATTACAGCGCCAAAGTAAAATGGACCGGATGTAAGTGGTTTATTGCCCCAATACATACCTAAGCCCGGGAAACCGCCGGTAATTTGCTGGGCAGTGCTAACTGCTTGTTCCTCGGCCATGCCATTGGCAATAAATACCTTTGCCGTAGCCGAATTTTGGTCGATATTTTCAACCGAACCTGTAGAACCGCCATATGCATTTGGTATCAAAAATGTAAAGCACTCAGCCACGCCCTGGCTATAAGTATATGCATAAGATTTATCTAATCCGTTGCTTGGCTCATTGGTTTTCTGTGTTAAGTTTGATTGGCCCCTATAGCTGTATTTGCTGTACTCCTGTGTGCTCCACAATAGCGAAGCATTTACCATAAGCGCCAATACCATAGCACCAGCAAGCCAGGCTATAGCCTTTAAAAATGGGGTTGTGTTTTTTTCTTTTATAGCGTGGTAAAGCTCAATGCCAATCAAAATAGCCAAAGCCATTAACAGGTAATAGGTCATTTGGATGTGGTTTGCCTTAAACTCCATCGCCATAAATAGGGCCGTTAATGCCCCGCCTAAAATGTACCTGCCCCTCAGCGTTAAAATAACGCTGGCAATAATTGGCGCAAAAAATGCAATGGCATACACCTGGTTGGAGTGGCCTGCCATAAACAGAATGATATTATACGATGAAAACGTAAAAGCAAAAGCGCCCGCAGCAGCCAGCCATGGGTTAAGTTTTAATACGCAGAACAGGAAGTATGTGCCAAAGAGCAGGATCAGTACCGTATCAATAGGGTTGGGGAAAATAGTTTTTAAGGTGTTTACCACATGCGTGGTGATATTGTTGGAGTATGGGGCCCAGATCTGGTACACGGGCATACCGCCGAAGATCTGGTTGGTCCACAGGATGGTAGTGTCCTTCGCTTTGTAGTCGTTGATCTCTTTTTGGGTAGATTGAGCGCCGAGCACGTCGCTTTGCCCTAAAGTTTTACCCTGGAAAGCAGGTGTGAAATAGAAGAAGCAGATTACTAAAAAAACACCTGCAACGGCGAAGTGTACGCCATAACGTTTGAGCCAGTTATTCATGTATAGGCTTTAAAATGAGCATAATGTTCCAAAAATAGAAAATAGAACGGAAAAAGGAATTATAAGTTGTAAACGATTCGGTAAAATCGCCTTTAAAGATTGTTCGGCTTTAGCCAAAAAAAATAAAGAATTACGTTGGTAAAGAAACAACTTAACAATTCTGTGGCCTCGACCTGAACAGCACCAACATTAATACCATAATGCCGATACTTATCACATAAGCGATAATGCGCACACGGGTATATTCCTCACGGTCCTTACGGATATTAAAGACGTTATACACTGCCAATAAGCCCAGAATTGCCCAGAACACCCAGCTGATCTTATCGCATACGGCAAAAATGGAGGCACTCAGGCAGAAAACAGTAAAATTGGAAACAATAAGCAGTAACGACTGCGGCGTACCGTAGTGCCTGCGTTTAAATAGATCTTCGGGACCCATGATTACTTTATTTCCTCATAATCAATAAAATCACCTTCCGAATCGGGGATTTTGCCTTTAGGCTGCTGTGGTATATGATCTATTTTTACACTGTCGCTTTTAGCGTTGGTGTAAGTTTGCTGATAGTTTTGTTGATAATTCTGCTGGTGCTGCTGTGCCTTATTTACTACTTTTTGAAAAAGCATAGGCAATACAATCCGTGCAATCATTTTGATTGCCCACCATACAATAATTACAGTGATCAGGAATTCTAAAAGTTCCATCTTGTTAAAATTAAGCTTACAAATATAAGATTATAACGGCAAAATTGTTTTGTTATGATCTTTGTAGTTTTTTTGACAATGGATTGATACTGTTTGTTACAGAATATTAATTTGAAAATTTGGCGATTTGAGGATTTGAAGATGCTAAAAATGAATTTGAAGATGTGCTAATTTGAGGATTGTTAAATCTCAATTTTCAAAACACACCCTAAGACACTTTGGGATTATTACAATAATCTTCAAATCCTCAAATCAACAAATTTTCAAATCAAAACTTCTCTTCCATCATCTTTTCCAGCGCGAACATTTCATCGCGCAGTTTAGCAGCTAATAAGAAGTCCATGTTTTTGGCGGCTGCAACCATGTCTTTCCTGGTGTTTTCTATGGATTTTTTGAGATCAGCTTTGGTCATGTATTGTACAATTGGATCGGCAGCCAGGGTTACCATTTCATTTTCAACATAGGCTTGCTGTACGCCACCTTTAAAGTCCATAACCGAGGTTTGCTCCAATATTTCCTCGCGGGATTTGCCTACTGTGGTCGGTGTTATGCCGTGCTCGGTATTATAGGCTATCTGTATCTCACGGCGACGATTCGTTTCATCCATCGTTATCTGCATGGAGTTGGTTATCTTATCAGCATACATAATTACCCGGCCACGATCGTTACGTGCGGCACGACCAATGGTTTGTATCAATGAACGTTCTGATCGTAAAAAGCCTTCCTTATCGGCATCCAATATGGCTACCAACGATACTTCGGGCAGATCGAGCCCCTCACGCAAAAGGTTAATGCCTATCAAAACATCAAATTCGCCAAGGCGCAGGCCTCTTAAAATCTCCACCCTGTCGAGGGTTTTTACTTCGGAGTGGATGTAGCGGCACTTAATGCCCAGCCTATCCATATATTTCGCCAATTCTTCCGACATGCGCTTGGTCAATGTGGTCACCAATATACGGTCACCCATTTTTACGGTTTTGTCAACCTCATCCAGCAGGTCATCTACCTGGTTTATCACCGGGCGAATTTCTATAATAGGGTCGAGTAATCCTGTAGGACGAATTACCTGTTGTACCACAATACCTTCCGATTTTTCCAGTTCGAAATCGCCGGGGGTAGCGCTTACATAAATGGTCTGCGGAGCCAGGCTTTCAAATTCGTTGAAATTAAGCGGGCGGTTATCTAAAGCAGCAGGCAAACGGAAGCCATAATCAACCAGTGAGATCTTGCGCGACCTGTCACCGCCATACATCGCCCTGATCTGCGGTACGGTAACGTGGCTCTCGTCAATCACCATTAAATAATCTTCCGGGAAATAATCGAGCAAACAGAATGGCCTTGCACCGGGTGCCCTGCCATCAAAAAATCTGGAATAGTTCTCAATACCCGAGCAATAACCCAATTCACGGATCATTTCTAAATCGTAGTTAACCCTTTCTTCCAGTCGCTTGGCTTCTAAAAAACGGCCATCATCAATAAACTGCTTTTTACGGGTTTCCAGTTCCTCCTGTATCGCCCATATAGATTGGGTGAAACGTTCACGTGGCGCAACGTATAAATTGGCGGGATAAACCACCATATGCGTCATTTTCTCAATGGTTTTGCCGGTGGAGATATCAAAAGTGGTGAGCTCTTCGATATCATCCCCAAAAAAAGAAATTCGGTAAGCATGGTCCATGTACGCAGGGAAAATATCAACTACATCGCCCTTAACACGAAAAGTTCCGCGTTTAAAATCGGCAGTGGTGCGGGCGTAGAGTATCTCCACCAAACGGTGTAAAAAAGCATTACGACTGATACGCGTACCCACCGCGAATTTAAATACCGAATTGGCAAAATCCTCAGGGTTACCCATACCATAAATACAGGAAATGGACGAAACCACAATCACATCGCGCCTGCCCGACATTAGCGCCGAAGTAGTGCGCAAACGTAATTTCTCTATCTCATCATTTATCTGTAGGTCCTTTTCAATATAAGTATTGGATGAAGCGATGAATGCCTCCGGTTGGTAATAATCATAGTAAGAAACGAAGTAGTTCACCGCGTTCTCCGGAAAAAACTGCTTGAACTCGCCATACAACTGGGCGGCCAGTGTTTTATTATGACTTAATATTAAAGTAGGCCGCTGCGTTTGCTGAATAACGTTGGCAATGGTAAATGTTTTACCCGAGCCGGTTACACCAAGCAGCGTTTGATAAATATCGTTATTATTAACACCTTCAACCAGCTGGCGTATGGCCTCGGGCTGATCGCCGGTGGGTTTGTATTGAGAGGTTAAACTAAAATCCATTGGTAGTACAAAAATACGTAATTAGTTAATAACGAATTTGGTTTTCAAATGTTCCATTCGTTTTAATGCAAAGTAATTACCGGGGTGTGACAACGTTATGTCAGTAGGGACTTTTAATATTCGATTTCCGATTTAATATATATGATCGAATAACGTTATTATCTTTACTTCATAAACCAAATCACAACTTTGCTTATGCCATTAATGAGGAATAAATTAAATCCTAAAAGACTACGTGCTTCACTAATTTCATTTGCGGCTATCGTTTTAGTAATATTTGGCAGACTTTTCTTTTTATCGATTACAGAGCAAGGTGTCTCAACAAGAAAAGTCTTACCGGAATTTAATAACTTATTTACTAGAGAAACTCAATCTAAATTAAATATTCCGGTTAATTATGAGAGTAAATATGAATCCCTTAGCAGTAATTATTATTACAACAACAAATATTATTTATCTGTGCGTAGCTTTTTCGTGCCTAAAAATACATCTATCGAAAGCCTGATTTCAGTTAAAAATCGAAACCCATTTTTAACTGGTGGCACTTTTTCTGATAGTAATAGCGATTTTTTGGAGATGGGATTCAAACTTGAAAAAACAGATAGTATAAGAAAAATAGACCTTTATCTTGACGGAGATTCTATAACTACAGTTGCTAAGAACGATAGAATGATTTGTTATTATTTAAAAGCCAAAAGTTTCTATATGTATTATAATGGCACCAATTCACCCAATATTAAAGCTGAGGCTAAACATGATAATACTCCGGTTTCTATTGCTTTTTTGAAAAAAAATAATAAAATATATCTTTTGATGATGGATATAAAAGAAGCAGAAACAATGCGACCTGATTTATTATATAGTCTTATTAATAAATAGGATTCCAAATTACTTAATTTTGGATGCTTTCGAATAACAAATCCGAAATCGAACATCCGAAATCCAAAATGAAAAAATACCGCCACATTTTCTTCGACCTCGACCATACCATCTGGGATTTTGATAAAAATGCCGAAGAAGCGTTAAAAGAACTTTATGAGATATATAAGCTAAAAGAGGTTGGCCTTAGCTCCGCCGATCTGTTCATCGAAACTTATACCCGCAATAACCATAGCCTGTGGGCGCAATATCACGTGGGTAAGATCACCAAGGATTACCTGCGCGAGGCGCGATTTAAAACCACGTTTTTAGAATTGGGTATGCACCCGGATGTGATCCCCCTTGGTTTTGAGGATGCTTATGTGGCTTTATGCCCTACAAAAACAAATCTGTTCGCGGGCGCGCATGAGGTGCTTACCTATTTAAAATCTAAGTATGTGCTGCATCTAATTTCAAACGGGTTTAAAGAATCAACCGAAATAAAGATAGCGGGCACCAATATTGGCGGTTATTTTGATCAGATCATTATCTCCGAAGTAATAGGCATTAACAAACCAGATAAGGCCATTTTTGAGCATGCGCTGAAATCAGCCGGGGCTACAAAGGAAGAAAGTATCATGATAGGTGATAGCCTTGAAGCTGATGTGCGCGGGGCATTAAATTTTGGTATGGATGCCATCTATTTTAACCCGACGGGATTATCACAACCGGATGATGTGCCGGAGCAGATTGGTAAACTGGGGGAGTTGGTATGGATATTATAATTTATTAAGACCCGTTTGGTAGTGAATCATAATATCCTTTTTTAAATATTATCACAGCTTCTGAAAGTGCCGAATTGCTTTCTGGGTCATCATTAGTGTTAATACCAATGCCATATTTATTTGAAGTAAAACTATTATAATCAATAATCAATTTTGGATCAAGTTCTTTAAATAATATTAACAAAGGAATATAATATACTGCTACTAGATTAACACTGTTGAATAAGGGTTTTGAATCAAAAAATTCAAATGCATTTACACTATCATTCTTGTCATAATATACAAATAGTCCACTTGATTCAAAGTAGTCATAGTAATCTGTAACTCCTTTTACTCCAGAGATAAAGCTTTCGTTTAATTTTTCTCTTATTTGTTGTCGGTTATCAGTAAACAATAAATTACCTACTGATTTATAAGGTTCTATCAACATACTTTAAATATAAGCCTAGTTGCTTGCTTTCGCAAATTATCATTAAAACCCCTACCTTTATCGCTGTGAGTATTATAAAAGAGCAAAAAGCCATCAGCGCCGTATTGGATGATTACCGTAAGCAGCTGGATCTTATCCCCGACGATGCATTTGATGTAACACCTCCGGCAGGCGGCTGGTCGTGCGCCGAAGTTTACTCGCACATTATGCAGGCCAGCATGGCATCAACCATAGCTATGGAGCGCTGCACCCACGGTACCGCCAAGCCAACCAATAAAAAGCTGAACTTTTGGGGCATGTATGTAATGCTCACGAACCGTTTCCCACCCATTAAGATAAAGGTACCACCAAAGGTGGAGGCTAAATGGCCCGCCACAAAAATAAGCAAAGAAGATGCCCGTAACCTCATCATTAAACTGCGCAAGCGCGTTGATGAAATGGCAATACTTATCAACACTACACCCTCGGTGCGCCGCTCGCAGCACCCGCGCTTGGGCATGCTGAATGCCGAGCAATGGCTCAAATTTATACGCATACACTTACAACACCACTTAAGGCAAATTGGCAGGGTTAAAAAGGAAATGAAAATCGCCTGATTTTTGTTTGTATATGCCAGTCTAACAAATGTTTATAACTTCCGTTAAACTATTATCTTTTAATACAGTCTTAACATATAGATAATCTGTTATATTGATATTTGCCTTTAAATTTAATTGATAATGAATTTTGAGTATTCTTATCTGGTTGTTGTAGTGTTGCTGTCGTTACTGGCGGTGTTTTACATCAGCCCTTATGAACTAAGTGTTAATGAAGAAGACGACAACGAATAGGCGTCGAAATCGTAACCCTCTCTCAAATTACCGGATTAAAAACCGGTCCGGACAATTAACCCCCAAACTTTCATGGCAAAACGCGAAGTAGATATAGTAGTTATATCCGATGTGCATTTAGGCACCTACGGATGTCATTCAAAGGAATTGCTTAAATACCTTAAAAGTATCAAGCCTAAAACTTTGATCCTGAACGGCGATATCATTGATATCTGGCAGTTCAGCAAATCGTACTGGCCCGAGGCGCATATGAAGGTGGTACGCCGTATACTGAAGTTTGTTACCGAAGGCATCCCGGTATATTACCTAACCGGTAACCACGATGAAATGCTGCGCAAATTTGCCGATTTTAATATGGGGTCGTTCCAGCTATCCAACAAAATAGTTTTAAATATTGATGGCAAAAAAGCCTGGATCTTTCATGGTGATGTTTTTGATGTTACCATGCAGCATTCCAAATGGCTGGCCAAACTGGGCGCGGTAGGGTACGATACACTTATTATTTTAAACAGTATTACCAACTGGTTTTTGACCGCAATGGGCCGCGAAAAGATGAGCTTCTCGCAAAAAGTAAAGGCTAAGTTTAAGGATGCCGTGAAATTCATAAACCAGTTTGAGCAAACCGCCGCCGACCTGGCCGTTGATAAAAACTACCAGTATGTGATCTGCGGGCACATTCACCATGCCGAGATCAGGAAGATAGAATCGACCGAGAAAAACGGCAGCGTGGTTTATTTAAACTCGGGCGACTGGGTGGAGAGCCTTACCGCGCTGGAATATCACAACAAGCAATGGAGTATCTTTCAATACAAACCCGAAGATTTTATAAAAGACGATAACGAAGACGATAAGACCGACATAGAAGATCTTGATGCCAAAATGGATGTGAAGAATCTGTTGGAGATATTCAGGCAGGAAAAGGGGTAGTACAAGAGATTAATTACTTAATTTATATATTTAAGCCACCTAATAAGTGGCTTTTTTTATTATCTTAAAATATGAAAAAATTATCTTCCGACACTTTGTATTATAAAGGTCTTGTTGGGTTTATTATTGGTCCTCCGTTAATTGTTTTATTCGTTAAGGTCTTTATGGTAAACAATGTGCCTGAGCTTTTAAAGGATTTTATATACTTGTTATTATTATTTGTGATAATTACTCAAGGGAGGTTAATATATAAAACCAGACAAGTTTTTTATAATAACAAAACAATGCTTTTGAAAACGCATTTCACTAAACAATCGGAAGAGTTACCGCTTACTGATGTTGTTAGTTTAAAAAAGGCGTTTAGTCTTCAAAAAGAAAACAATAGAAATATATTTAAGCTGACGTATTTAAAAGAGAATAAAACACACACAATATATTTTTTTAGAACCTTAGAGCTTCCTGTTGTGGATGATCTTGATGTTTTTATTGGTTTAGATAAATTAGTCAAATAGATTCAAACTGAAACACTAACACCCAATCTTTCACTACAAGCCATTTTTCTTTACTAACTTTCCGCCGCATTTATCGCGCATGAAAATACTTTACGCCATACAGGGAACGGGGAACGGCCACATCAGCCGTGCGCGCGAAATTGTGCCCCTGCTGCAGCAATATGGCGAGGTCGACCTGCTGGTGAGCGGTACCCAGGCCGAGGTTAGCCTGTCACAGCCGCTTAAATACCGCTTCCATGGTTTTAGCTTTGTGTTTGGCACCAAGGGCGGGGTTGATAACTGGGCTACCTTTAAGATCATGAACCTGCCCCAGCTCTGGCGCGATATGCACAGCCTGCCGCTTAGTCAGTACGATTTGGTAATTAACGATTTTGAACCCGTTAGTGCCTGGGCGTGCCGCTTGCAAAAAATTCCGTCGGTATCCTTAAGCCACCAGTGTTCATTTGTATCGCCCAACACACCACGCCCTGCCAAATGGAACTATGCCGAGTGGCTGTTTAAATATTATTCGCCAACCACACACCATATCGGCTTCCACTTTGAGCGCTATGCCGATTTTATACATACCCCGGTTATCCGCAGCGAGATCCGCAATATGGAAACATCAAACAAGGGCCATTATAGCGTTTATCTGCCCGCTTATGACGATAAAATCTTGTTCAACCACCTAAGCAGGGCAAAGGATGTAGAATGGCACATCTTCTCCAAACGACAAAAAACACCGCACCGCGAAGGTAACGTACATATCTTCCCGGTAAATAACCAGCAGTTTAATAACAGCCTGGCCGGCTGCGAGGGCCTGCTAACTGGTGGCGGCTTCGAAGGTCCTGCGGAGGCGCTTTTCCTAAAAAAGAAGGTGTTAATGATCCCCATGACTGGTCAGTACGAGCAGCGCTGCAACGCGCTATCGGCATCAAAACTAGGCGTGCCGGTTATAAATGAAATAGACGAACACTTTGATACCCAAATTGACGATTGGCTGAAAAACGGCAAAGTAATACCCGTGAATTTCCCTGATGAAACCGCCCGTATAGTTGATGATATGGTTAAAAAGTACGCAAGGCAGTAAAGAATTTTTTGCCCTCTTTGCGACTTGTCGCAGAGAGGGCCGACCAGCGTAGCGCAGTCGGGGTGAGTCAACGGAGCGCGCAAAGACTATCCCGCGTTGTCGCCCGCATATTTTACTCACCCGGTCGTTGCTTCGCCGGACCACCCTCTCTACGACAAGTCGTAAAGAGGGTAAAATGGTGAAAGAACATAAGTTTCCTACACCCTCTTTACGCACAGCGTAGAGAGGGTCGACAAGTGAAACGCAGTCGGGGTGAGTCAACGGAGCGCGCAAAGACTATCCCGCGTTGTTGCCCGCATATTTAACTCACCCGGTCGTTGCTACGCTCGACCACCCTCTCTGCGACAAGTCGCAAAGAGGGTAAAATAGATCTTGCAGAATATCAACTAATTTCATCATAAGCCTTTTTTCTGCTAATATTGCGCCCGGAACATACATAATGATAGTTAGAGCATTCAGGACACTTAACCCGCTTAGTATTATATGGCTGATAATTTTATTATTCGTGCTGCGGGTTGGTTATGCCTATCATGCGCCGGTCAATATCAGCGTTAGTTTTGTTGAGCCATTTGCCCGTTTGCTCATCCCCGTAGCTTATGAGCATGCGCTATCCACCGGTGCCAATATATTTATTGCGGCTGTTTTGGTGCTTATACAGGCCTTGCTGCTTAATTACCTGGTAAACCATTACAACCTGTTAAGCAAGCCAACCTTTTTGCCCGCTTTAATGTATATCACCATTTCGGGTTTATTTACGCCGTTTTTGCTGCTGAGCCCGCCGCTGATCTGTAATTTCCTGGTGATATGGATGCTGTATAAACTGTTCGATCTGTACAAAGGCGAGGATGCCAAATCAACCGCCTATGACTTGGGGATGATCGTTGCCGTTGGCTCACTCATCTATTTTCCGTTTATCTATCTTTTTTTAGTGATATGGATAGCGCTTATCATATTCAAGCCTTTCAACTGGCGCGAGTGGATAGCGGGTGTCTTGGGTTATGCCACCATATTCTTCTTTTTAGCGGTATTTTATTACTGGAATAATCGCCTGGGCGAATTCTCAAATATCTGGCTGCCTTTGGGTAGCAAGTTTCCGAATAAGATCAATATCGATTATTATAACTACCTGGTGCTTATCCCGGTTATTATTATCCTGTTCCTTTGCTTTTTAAAACTACGCGAAAACTTTTTCAGGAGCTACGTGCAGGTGCGTAAATCATTCCAGCTATTATTCTTTATGTTCCTGATAGCCGGGCTCTCATTTTACGTAAAGGAGTTTAATTTAAGTCACTTTTTACTGTGCGCCATACCCGCCGCCATCTTTTTTGCCTACTATTTTCTGTACGCCGCCAACAAGTGGGTGTTCGAAACTTTGTTTTTTTTGCTGCTGGTAAGTATAATATACTTTCAGTTTAACACTTTTTAACTATTATATTCGTTCAAATTTCAGCCGTTATATTAGTTTTGTAGCGTAAAACCATCATGGGCAATTGTGTATCTGCACAAATCGGCTTAAATGATGGTAGCATTACCACTAAAAAAAGCGATTCAAATGAAATTTGGCGTAGTAATATTTCCGGGGTCCAATTGCGACGAGGATATCATTTATACTTTAGAAAGATTAACAGGCGAGCCGGTAGTTAAACTATGGCATAAAGATCATGACCTGCAAGGCGTTGATTTTATCGTATTGCCCGGCGGTTTCTCTTTCGGCGATTACCTGCGCTCAGGCGCTATTGCCCGTTTCTCACCAATCATGACCGAGGTTATCAAGTTTGCCGAAAACGGCGGTTATCTGTTAGGTATCTGCAATGGTTTTCAGGTATTAACTGAGGCTGGTTTATTACCAGGCGCGTTATTGCACAACGAGAACAGGAAATTCATTTGCCGCAACATCTACCTAAAGGCTGAAACCACCAACTCATTAGTTACCTCGCAGATCGATCCGCAGCGAGCATTAAAAATTCCGGTTGCCCATGGCGAGGGAAATTATTTTGCTGATGCTGATGTATTGCAGGAGCTGAAGGATAACGACCAGATCTTATTCAGGTATTGTGATGAGTCGGGTTTAGTTACCGATGATGCTAACCCTAACGGATCATTAGAGAACATTGCCGGTGTATGCAACAGAAACCGTAACGTGTTTGGCTTAATGCCACACCCCGAGCGTGCTGCCGATGCATTGTTAGCTAACGAGGATGGTCTTGCTATTTTTGAATCTATATTATCGCTGGTTAAAGCCTAATGGCCAATCTGGTTATTGATATAGGTAACACGTACACAAAAATTGCAATATTCAGGCATAATAAAATAACGTATACCCAACAATTTCAGCAACCGGATAGCCATACAATAAATACATTGCTGCGCGATAATGAGGTTGATAAAGCCATTATCTCATCAGTAAAAACAGAAAAAGAAGAGTGGGAAACAGTATTAAAAGAAAGCGTCCACGTAATATATTTTAATGCTGAGATGACAACCGGGATCACTAATCATTATGCTACACCAAAAACGCTGGGCCGCGACAGGCTGGCAGCGGTTATTGGCGCAAACCATTTATACCCCGGTAAAGATTCGCTGGTAATTGACGGCGGAACCTGTATAACTTATGATTTTGTTGATGCCGATGCAAATTATTATGGCGGCAGTATATCACCGGGCTTAAATATGCGTTATAAGGCATTAAATAATTATACCGCAGGCTTGCCATTGATACAGGAAGACAAAACATTTAATACAACCTACGGAAATGATACCCCGGGAGCCATGTTATCAGGCGTGCAGAATGGGATAAAATATGAGCTTACGGGCTTTATTGAAAGCTACAGGCACAATAATAAAGAGCTTAATATTATACTAACCGGCGGCGACGGTATTTTTTTTGATACTCTATTGAAAAATAGCATCTTTGCCCCCTATATTAAAACTGAACCTTACCTGGTTCTTGAAGGATTAAACGCAGCGATACAAAAGCATGATGATTAAATATACCAGATTTTTTATAACATTTTTACTTGCACTTATTGTTTTCCAGGCAAGGTCACAATCAACTGCTACTACAAGCTCTCCATATTCAAGATATGGTTTAGGTGATATTACACCGCAGGTGCTGCCCCAGAATATAGGTATGGGCGATCTTTCAGTAGCTACCAATAGTTTGGGTGGTTATTCTGAAATAAACCCGCTTAACCCGGCATCATACAGTCATATTTCTTTAACTGTGGCCGATGTAGGTTTATACGGTAACATACTCACGCTAAATCAAACCGGGCAAAACAGCCAAACCGATGGTAATTTCAGGTTAAGCCATGTTGCATTTGCTTTTCCTGTCAGCAAACGTTCTGCACTAAGCTTTGGTTTGTTGCCATACAGCGAGTTCGGTTACAATTACAAAATAACCAGCAGTAATTTGGGTACAGGCTCATCTGCCGATACCAACGCTGTGAATCACATCTACAGTGGCGAAGGTGGCTTATCAAAAGCATATTTAGGCTATGGTTTTGGCATAGGCAAGCATTTGTCATTAGGTGCTAACATGTCATACATATTTGGTAGCTTGAAATCATACAGTTCTACCGAGATCCCTAACTTACCGGGTACATTGGATTCGAGGGTTGAGAATGATTATTCAATACGTGGCCTTGATTATGATTTCGGTGCGCAGTATACCGTCGATCTGAGTAAAACCAAGCACATTATATTTGGTTATTCAGGTTCTTCCAGTTCATCATTAACCAGCCAGTATACTAACCTTGTAAGTTTATATACTTATGATAGCAGCGGAAACCAGAATGTACCTATAGATACGCTTACAGCTACCAAAAACCCGAAAGATAAGATCAAACTTCCGCTCATTAATCATTTTGGTATATCATATGTGGTTGATTATAAGTTATTAGTAGGTGCTGAGTATAGCACATCCAACTGGTCGCAGCTAACAATAGGAGGGGTAAATCAAGGTTTGCAAAATAGTAAAACCTATAATGTGGGCACCTCATTTACACCAAATATTAATGCGCTTAATAATTATTGGGCAACGGTTGATTATAAGTTAGGTGCTATATATGATCAAACTTATATTGATATAAATAACCCTTTAAACAATAGCAACACCAATATTAAAAGCTACGCGTTAACTTTTGGTTTAGGTTTCCCATTGCGCCCAAATGTTACCAGTTTTTACAAGATCAATTTTTCTGCAGAAGTTGGCCAGCGCGGAGAATTGAACAACGGGTTAATCAAAGAAAACTATGTTAACCTGCATTTATCATTCACGCTTAATGACAGGTGGTTCATCAAATATAAAATTGGGCAAGAGTAATTCAGTGTATGTATAGTCGGGCAAAACAGGTATTAACAATATGCTTGCCGGCACTTATTGCAGGTATGCTGCTAAGCGCCTGTGAAAACGACCTGAAAAAAGTTAAAGAAATATCGCAGAACCAGATAAATATGGATGTTGACACCATACACGTTGTCAACATCATTTTTAGCGATTCGGCAAGGGTTAAGTTTACTATTAATGCCCCGCTGCTGCTGCAGCACACCGGTAAAAAACAGTTCAATTTAATGCCCAAGGGGGTTCACATCAATATTTATGATAAGGATCTGGCCCAGATAGGTACCCTAACCGCCGATACCGGCATCCAGCATGAGGCTGAAGGCAGGATAGAATTTCATAAAAATGTGGTTGCCAAAAATGCCAAAGGCGAAACATTTAAATCAGACGAATTGATCTGGGATCAAAACTCCAAACTCATGCATTCGAATAAAGCGGTACAAATTACCATGGCAAACGGCGATATCATGAATGGCATAGGTTTTCAAAGCGACCAAACCCTCGCTCATTGGACCATTACAAAATCCACCGGCATCTTCAACGTAACCGATGCGCCAACACAATAATTCACAACGTTTTCAGTATTTTTTTTTGTATTAAAATATTTTGCTAAAAGTTGTATCTTGCGCCTCTTTTTTGAGTACTAATAATATTATATATAAAATTGTTTTATGGGAATAATGGGTTTTTTGCGTAACCGGATGGGGCTAATATTAGTCATCGTAATCGGTTTTGCACTTTTTGCTTTCATCGCAGGTGAGGTTATACATTATGGGAGTTCGTTTTTTCACGGCGATAGTAATGAAATAGGCGAAGTAGCCGGTGAAAAGGTAGCGTATGATGATTTCAACAAGAGGGTTGAAGAAAATACAGCGAATTTCAAACAACAATCTCACCAGGATGAGATCAATCCGCAGATCACAAGCTATATTCAGGAAAACACCTGGAACCAGGTAGTTAGTGAAAAGATCCTTGAAAAAGAGATGGACAAGCTGGGTTTAGTTGTAGGCGATGATGAAATTAAATCATTGATACAAGGCGATAACCCAAGCCCGCAAATTGTACAGGCTTTCGGCAACCCGCAAACAGGCCAGGTTGACCGTATCAAGCTGATGAACTTTTTAAGTAATCTTTCAGCAGCTAAAGCGGATGATCCTATCCGTGCGCGCTGGGATGCTTTTGTACAACAGATAGTTGATAACAAACGTAACGAGAAATATCTTTCACTGGTATCAAACGGGTTATATGTTAACTCACTTGAGGCTAAGGACGATTATCAGGCAAAAAATGAATTGGCTAACTTTAAATATGTAAAGCTTGATTATGCTTCAATCCCTGATAGCAAAGTTGTACCAACTGATGATGATTACCAAAGCTATTATAATGATCATAAACAATCATTTGATAACCAACAGGAAACACGCAGCTTAGCTTACGTATCTTTCAATGCAGCTCCGTCAAAAGACGATTCAGCAGCTATAAAGGCTGATGTAGAAAAACTGGTTACAGGTTTTAAAGCAAGCACTAACGATTCACTTTTTGTTGAAGTTAACGCTGAAACAAAAACGCCATTGGCTTACCAGCATAAAGGTCAGCTTGATCCTAAGCTTGATTCGGTAATGTTTAGCGCAGCTCCGGGTTTTGTATATGGTCCGTACCTTTCAACAGGCAGCTATAAAATTGCTAAGCTGGTTGATTCACGCGTTGGCCCCGATTCAGTAACTGCAAGGCTCATAGTATTGCCTGTAACTGCAGGCACCGATAAAGCATTGAAAACTGCTGATTCAATCAAAACATTAATTGAAGGCGGTAAATCATTTGCCGACCTGGCTAAAATGTACTCCATAGACAAAAATTCTGCCGAAAAAGGTGGGGATTTGGGAACATTCGGGCGTGGTGCAGTACCGTTTGAAGATGTAGTGTTTAACGGCAAAAAAGGTGATATAAAAATTGTTCCCTCACAATATGGTGTGGAAATATTGCAGATCATGGATCAAAAAGGTTCATCAAAGGTAGTTAAGGTAGCCGTTGTTGATAAGGCGTTAACCGCAAGTACTGCTACACAATCTGCAGCATACAGCAAAGCACAGGCTTTCCTGGGTACTGTAAACAATGATAGCTTTGCTGAGCAGGCTCAAAAATCAGGTTTAAAAGTATTACAAGCTCCGGATGTTACTGCAACAGCAGCAAGCTTTGGCGCTGTAACCAATGGCCGCGAAGTGGTAAGATGGGCATATAAAGCCAGCAATGGCGATGTATCAGACCAGGTATTTACCATCGGCGATCAATATGTGGTAGCCCAGTTAACAGCTGTAAAACCTAAAGGCATTTTACCTTTAGATGCTGTAAAAGCACAAATAAAACCATTTGTTATAACTGAAGTTAAAGCAAAATTATTGACTGATAAATTACAGAACGCATTAAGCGGTTCATCAAATATCGACCAGGTTGCTCAAAAAGCTGGTACCCAGGTTAACCCGATACAAAACATTGTGTTAGCTAACCCGGTAATACCAGGCGGCGCTGCCGAATATAAATTGGTAGGTACAATATTTGGTTCACAGCCAGGCAAACTATCAAAACCGGTTGAAGGCCAGGCGGGCGTTTTTGTATTTGTAGTTGATAATTTTGTTAAACCTGCACCGCTTACAAACGCGACAAGGCAAAAACAAGAGTTGGGCCAAACACTGTTACAGCGCTCGGGCCAGCAGATACTTGACGCGCTGAAAGATAAGGCGAATGTAAAAGATTACAGGGTTAAGTTCTTATAATCAAATTTAAAGTATTTTTGTATCCGGAAATCACGTATAGTGGTTTCCGGATTTTTATTTTAATGGCATTTTGCTTTCATATTTAATAAAATGGATATACAGGAAAATATAGTGAATAAGGTTGCACAAAGTGGATTGATCACTTTGGATCCTGCTTCTTTTTATCCGCAGGGCGAACGCGTGGTGTACGATATTAAGGATAACCTGTTTATGGAACTAATATTGCGCGAAAAGGATTTCAGGGAGTTTGTAAAGGGCCACGAGTGGGCACAATACCAGGATAAGAACGTAGCCATCACCTGCTCTGCCGATGCCGTTGTACCTGCATGGGCCTATATGTTATTGGCAAATAAAATGGCCCCTTATGCCAGCGAAATTGTTTTTGGTGATGCCGGTGTACTGGAAACCGTATTATTTTTAAAAGGGATAGCTACGCTGGATGTAGAGCAATACCGCGACCAGCGTATAGTGATAAAGGGTTGTGGGGATATTGATGTGCCTGTATCTGCCTATGTGGAGCTAACTAAAAAGTTAACCCCTGTAGTTAAAAGCATGATGTTTGGCGAACCATGCTCAACGGTGCCTATTTATAAAAGAAGAGATTAATTTTAATTTTGGAGTTTGCAGTTAATAGTTATCAGTTGGCGCTTCTAAATTTAGTTTGTAATAAGGTTTTACTAAAAGATTACAATAAAATTTTAAACCAGTAGTTTTAGGCAGGAGTCTTAACATTAAAATAAAGACTTAGCACTAAGTACTAACCAGATGAAATTATACCTTTTAGTAGCCCTGCTTTTAACAAGCTGTTGTAGTCAATTAAAAGCACAGGAGCTAACCAAGATAAGTGAGCCGGTCTTTAAGGTGGGCGAACAATTGAGTTACAAGCTGAAGTATGGTATTTTTACCGCCGCAACAGCCGACCTTCGGGTAGAGAGCACAGATACAAAGTTTAACGGGCAGCCCGCATACCATATCATCGCTGAAGGTAAAACAGCTGGCACGTTTGATTTCTTTTATAAAGTGCGTAACCGTTACGAAACTTATGTAGATGAGAAAACCCTGCTGCCTTATTATTATGAGGAGAACAGGCACGAATCGAACTACAAACACACGGATAAGGTAACGTTTGACCATCAGAAGGATAAAATAACAGCCAACAAAGGCACTTACCCGTTAAAGGGGCAAACCTTTGATTTTTTATCGGCCTATTATTTTGCCCGTACTATTGATGTATCAAAGATGCATATAGGCGAAAAATTTGAGCTCCATTATTTTTTGGAGGATACCGTAAATACATTGGGCATAACCTATGTGGGCAAAGAAAAGGTGAGTTGCTCGTTAGGTACGTTTAATTGTCTTAAATTTAACCCCACAATTGTGCCGGGCCGTATCTTTAAAAAGAACAGCAAGTTATACTTGTGGATAACCGATGATGCCAACAGGATACCTGTAAAGGCGCAGGTTGAAGTAATATTGGGAAGTTTAACAATGGACCTGGCCGATACCAAAGGCCTTAAATATCCATTAAATAAAGTAAGTAAATAAAAGAGATGATAGAGGTAGGGAATATTTTGGTGCATGAAGATGTGATTAAAAACAACTTTGTATGCAACCTGAACAAGTGTAAAGGCGCATGTTGTTTAGAGGGCGATTCGGGCGCGCCGCTAAATGCCGATGAGCTGGACATACTTAAAGAGGTATATCCTAAAGTGAAACCTTACATGACTGCCAAAGGTATTGCAACTGTAGAAAGAGAAGGTACTCATGTAACCGACTTTGAAGGCGATTATACCACTCCCTGCGTTGAAGTTAACAAAGAATGCGCTTACGTTATATTTGAAGGCAGCATAACCAAATGCGCTATTGAAAAAGCTTACGAAAATGGCGATATCACCTGGAAAAAACCTATCTCCTGCCATTTATACCCTATCCGCATAACTAAATACCCCGAGTTTGATGTGCTTAATTACGATCGCTGGAGCATATGCAGCCCCGCTTGCTCTTTTGGCGATGAACTTAAAGTGCCGGTATACCAGTTCTTAAAAGGCCCGCTGATCCGCAAATATGGCGAAGATTGGTACCAGGAGTTGGAAGATACTGTCGCGGGGATATAACCACTATTACAACCTTTTTATTTCTTACCGTCATGCTGAACTTGTTTCAGCATCTCACCAGATGAGCAATCATGCAAATTGCACAACCTGCTAATGAGGTGCTGAAACAAGTTCAGCATGACTTCTTTTTTTCTATTAAGCTGATACCCCACAGCATTATTAAACAAAATATCCATATCTGTCAATCCCATACCCTGCTTTTGCAATTAAATTGATAATATTGTAATATTATAAGTACAGTATAATATTATTGATGAAAGTAGCTTTAATAACCGGTATTACAGGACAGGACGGGGCGTATTTAGCCGAGTTCCTGCTGAAAAAAGGTTATGAAGTACATGGCGTTAAAAGGAGGGCTTCCTCATTCAACACCGAACGCATTGATCATTTATACCACGACCCGCATGAGCCGAATGTAAAGTTCAAACTGCATTACGGTGATCTTACCGACTCAACTAATCTCATCCGATTGGTACAGGAAATACAGCCAGACGAAATATATAATCTTGCTGCCCAGAGCCACGTTAAAGTAAGCTTTGATACGCCGGAATATACGGCTAATGCCGATGGTATAGGTGTATTGCGAATATTAGAAGCAGTGCGGTTATTAGGGCTTACGCAAAAAACGCGGATATACCAGGCATCAACTTCTGAGCTATATGGCTTGGTGCAGGCCGTGCCGCAAAGTGAAACCACACCATTTTATCCGCGTTCGCCTTATGCGGTAGCCAAAATGTATGGCTATTGGATCATCGTTAACTATCGTGAAGCCTACAATATGTACGCCTGCAACGGTATCTTATTTAACCACGAGAGCCCGGTGCGTGGCGAAACTTTTGTAACCCGTAAAATTACCCGCGCGGCATCAAAAATTGCCTTAGGTTTGCAAACCTGCTTATATGTAGGTAACTTATCGGCGCAACGGGATTGGGGCCATGCCAAAGATTATGTGGAAGCCATGTGGCTGATGCTGCAGCAGGATACACCCGAAGATTACGTAATTGCTACCGGTGTAACCACAACCGTGCGCGATTTTATAAGAATGGCTTTTGCTGAATTAGGTATCGAAATAGAATTCAGCGGAAAAGATGAGAACGAACGCGGTGTTATTATTGATATTGATGAGCAAAAGATTGAAGAGTTGGGCTTAAACGCCGATGCTTTACGATTTGGCCAGACCATAGTAAAAGTAGACCCTAAATACTTTAGGCCAACCGAGGTTGACCTGTTAATAGGTGATGCCACAAAAGCGAATGTAAAATTAGGCTGGAAACCTAAATATGACCTGCAGGCACTGGTTAGCGACATGATGCAATCAGACCTTCATCTAATTAAAAAAGACGATTACTTAAAAAAGGGTGGCTTCCGAACGCTCAATTATTTTGAATAGTGCACATAATAGTTTAACATTATATATGAAAAGAATTTTAGGCAGCATTTTATTAGTATTAGCAATTGTAAGTGTTGCCCATTCTCAATCCCAGTACCAGCCCTATTCATACGATTTTTATCAGAAGCTTGATGGTGTAGCCTATTCCACCTCCACCCGCGAGCATACTGCACTAAGGCCTTTTTTTGTTGATGATTCGTTGTTGAAATCACGTTATGATTCATTAATGAATATTAACAGCGATGGTAAAAAACATGGCTGGGGATATAACAAGTTATTTAATGAGCACCTGATCGATATCAAATCAGCCAACAGTACTTTTTATGCCGATCTGCTGCCTGACTTTACCATAGGTAAGAATTATTCAGGCGGTAAGGAAAGCACCTCACTGGTATCTTATGGCTTTCAAATAGGTGGCAGTATCAGCAATAAGTTCTCCTACAACTTTACCGGCTTTGAGAACCAGGGTAATTTCCCTGAATACATCTCCACCTATATTAATCAAACAGGCATGATCCCGGGCCAGGCCCGCGCTAAAATATACGGACTGGATAGCTACGACTGGCAGGATTATACCGCCAATGTATCCTTCACACCCAATAAATACCTGAACATTACTTTAGGGCACGATAAAACTTTTATTGGCGATGGTTACCGCTCAACACTGTTGTCTGATTACGCCTCACCATATCCATTCCTGAAATTAACCGCTGATCTGGGCAATGTGAAATACATGGTGATGTGGGCTTATTTTAATGACCCTATCGATCTGGATGCCAATGGTAACGACCGGACCAAATGGGGCGTTTTCCATTATTTAGACTGGAATGTAAGCAATCGTTTGTCATTCGGTTTCTTTGATTCTATCATTTGGTATAACCGGGATAACGCAGGCAATTACCGTGGCTTTGACGTAACCTATTTACAACCGATCACCTTTCTTCGCCCGCTTGAGGCAACCAACGGATCACCGGATAACGCTTTGATCGGTTTTACAGGAAAATACAAGATCACTAACGGCATAACCGCTTACGGTCAGTTTACGCTGGATGAGTTCCAGGCGAAACAATTTTTCTCCGATGGAGGCAGCTCACGTAACAAATACGCGTGGCAATTTGGGTTCCGTGGTGCAAACATGTTCGGCGCGCAAGGCTTAAATTATCTGATTGAAACCAATGGTGCAAAACCATATACTTACTCTGAGCGCGGCCCTATCATTAGTTATACCGCAAACGGCGAACCATTGGGCCAGCCATGGGGCGCTAACTATCGTGAAGTGGTTGCATTGTTAAATTACAGTTACAAAAGATTTGATTTCTCAGCTGAAGGTGATTATGGCCGTTATGGGCTGGATATTAACGGACTTAACTATGGTAAGGATCCATTCCAGGATTATACCACCCCGGCAAAAGCCGAAGGTAACTACATTGGCCAGGGCTTAACTACTAATATGTATTATGTTGAAGGTAAAGTAGCCTATATACTCAACCCTAAATACAACCTGAGATTAGAACTCAGCGGCACATACCGCGACGAAAAGAATGCCCAGTTTGATGATAAAACAGCTTTAATTACTGTAGGTATCCGCAGCTCATTCCGCGCTGTGTATAATGATTTGGCAAGTTTTCAGGCACATTAGTCGTTTAGTGAGTAGTTGATTTGGTTGAATAAGTTGATTAAGTTATTTTAGGTAGTTAATATGGTTTAACCTAATCAACAAATCAACCAATTTAAGATGCAATCGTATGTGTATTGCGTTTCTCTACTACGCTTTTAACTTTCTCTATTATCGCGTTAGCATCGTAACCAGCTTCGGCCCAAAGTTCGGGTTGCTCACCATGTTCTATATAGCGGTCGGGGATACCCATCCGTATAACTTGTGATTGGTAATTGTTATCGGCCATAAACTCAAGTACAGCACTTCCCATACCACCTTCAATACAGCCATCCTCCACAGTAATTACTTTGCTGAATTTGCTGAACACATCGTGCAGTAAGGCCTCGTCCAAAGGTTTTACAAAACGCAGATCGTAGTGTGCAGGGTTATAGCCTTCGGCATTCAGGGCAGTTGTAGCTTTTACTACCTCGTTGCCTATAGTACCTATACTTAATATGGCAACTTCTTCACCATCACATATCTTACGGCCCTTGCCAACAGGTATGGCCTTCATAGGGCGCTGCCAATCAACCATAACACCATTTCCACGCGGGTATCGTATGCTGAACGGTCCCATGTCATCCTGCTGGGCAGTGAACATCAGGTTGCGGAGTTCTTCTTCATTCATTGGTGCCGATACCACCATGTTCGGGATACAACGCATATAAGCCAGATCATAAGCACCGTGGTGGGTTGGCCCATCTGCGCCAGCTATGCCCGCCCTGTCGAGGCAAAATACCACGTTTAGCTTTTGTAAAGCCACATCATGTATCACCTGGTCATACGCCCGCTGCATAAAGCTGGAATATATGTTACAGAAAGGGATCAATCCCTGTGTAGCTAAACCTGCGGAAAATGTAACGGCATGCTGCTCGGCAATACCCACATCAAACGCACGGTTCGGCATAGCCTTCATCATCAGGTTTAATGAACAGCCCGATGGCATAGCAGGAGTAATACCCATAATTTTAGGGTTCTGCTCGGCAAGCTCAATAATGGTATGGCCAAATACATCCTGGTATTTAGGCGGTTGTGGCTTATCGTACTTTGTTTTTTTGATCTCGCCGGTTATCTTGTCAAACAAGCCGGGAGCGTGCCATTTGGTCTGGTCCTTTTCGGCCAGTGCATAGCCCTTACCTTTTGTGGTGATGCAATGCAATAGCTTTGGTCCTGGTATATCGCGCAGGTCGTTCAATACCTTAACAAGATGTTTTACATCATGCCCGTCAATCGGCCCAAAATAGCGGAATTGCAGTGCCTCAAAAAAGTTGCTGCGTTTAAGCAGGGTTCCTTTAATGCTTTTTTCTATCTTTTTAGCTATTTTAAAAGCATCGGGCCCAATAGCTGATAGTTTATTCAGTACATGCGCGATATCGTCTCTGAAGCGGTTGTACGGCTTAGAGGTGGTAATATCTGTTAGATATTCTTTCAAAGCCCCCACGTTGGGGTCTATCGCCATGTTGTTATCGTTCAAAATAACCAGCAGGTTCGAGTTTTCGATGCCGGCATGGTTCAGCGCTTCAAAGGCAATACCGGCGGTCATGGCACCATCGCCAATTACGGCAACATGTTGCCTGTCGGTTTCTCCTTTATATTGCGAGGCAACGGCCATACCCAACGCTACCGAAATTGAGGTAGAAGAGTGGCCTACACCAAAGGCATCATAAATACTTTCTGAACGTTTGGGGAAACCGCTAATGCCTTTGTAAATACGGTTGGTATGAAACTGATCGCGGCGGCCGGTTAATATCTTATGACCGTAAGCCTGGTGACCCACATCCCAAACCAGTTGATCGTACGGGGTATTCAGTATATATTGCAGGGCAACGGTTAATTCAACAACACCTAAACTGGCCGCGAAGTGGCCGCCATTTACCGAAACAACATCAATAATATATTGGCGCAGCTCCTGGCAAACTTGTTCAAGTTGGTCCTCGGTAAGTTTCTTTAAATCAGAGGGGTATTGAATATTTTGTAATAAATTACCGGCCGGTACCTGCATTGCCATTAGTCAGAATATTTAAACTTACAAAGTAAGTTATTTAATTGTTAAAAATAAGATAAACTGAGCGTTAATTATTTTTTTGTTAGAGATTTTATATTGAGGTGAGAATGAACGGGATTTCACCGTCTTATTGTCCATATCTTAAACTTACGAAGTTTTTAAAACTTCGTAAGTTTTTTATCATTTCGATACAGTTTCCGTTATCCTGTTTACCTATAATATAGCGTATGTTTTGGGCATTGCCTGCGGCCCGTGCTATCCGCTCATACTGCACAGGCATTAGTCACAAGGCCGGTATCCGCTTCTATCACTAATGCACGGATTTAATGCGCTCCGTTTGACTCACCCAGACTACGCTGCGCTTGTCGACCCTCTCTGCGGTAAACCGCAAAGAGGGTAAGTATTAATAAAATTGTTTTATTTATTTCATTGCCGTTGGCTTTAGCCAACTGGTAAAAAAAATATTCCTTACCCTCTTTACCGCTTGCGGTAGAGAGGGTCGACCAGCGTAGCGTAGTCGGGGTGAGTCAACTCTGCGAGAGCACACCATTTTTTTGATTTTATTTTTTGATGATATTTAGCTTAATTTGAGGCAAATGACAGAAGAAAGTTTTGAGATCAGGTTGCCCCAATTTGAAGGTCCGTTTGATCTTTTGCTTTTTTTTATTGAGCGTGATGAACTTGATATCCACGATATCCCCATCGCCCGCATTGCCGACGATTTCCTGAACTACATACACCACATGGCCAGCCTCGATATGGAAATTGCCAGTGAGTTTATTTATGTAGCCGCCACCCTCATGCGCATAAAAGCAAAAATGTTACTGCCGCGGTACGAGGTGGATGAGGCCGGCAACGAGATAGACCACAAAGAGGACCTGATACAAAAGCTGATAGAATACAAAAAGATAAAGGTAGTATGCGAAGAGCTGCGCCCGTTTGAAGATGAACGCTTTATGCAGGAAAAACGCGGCAACATCAGCGCCGACCTGGAGCAGGTGGAAAAAGTGGCCCTCCCTGGTGATGAATTGCAGGAAATAAGCCTGTATAAGCTCATGATGGTTTACGAACGCCTAACCCGCAATTACGAACTGCGCGAAAAGCAGGTTACGCATACCATTGTACAATACCCCTACACCATAGAAAAGCAAAAGGCAGCCATAAGCCAATTGTTAAAGATCAACACCATGCTTGATTTTAAGGCCATGGCATCCAACTCCGAAAACAAGGTGCATTTTGTATATAACTTTTTGGCGATGCTCGAAATGCTGCAACAGGAATTGGTGGAGATACAGATAGGGTTGGGTTATAATAATTTTTGGATCTCGGCAAGAGGGAACCAGGATTAAACGGATTTGGCCGATTTTTAGGATGTTTTTCCAAACAGTGTACAATTCCCTCCAACGGGAGGGGTGCGGCTGAGATGTGTGCAAAGGCAGGGTGGAGTTCTCTACCTATGAAAGATACAACCAACCTCTACCTTTTTTCCAAAAAAAAGAAATCGCAAGGGCTGAGCCCGATCTTATTGGTAATAGAAATCTCATGATATCTCTCTAATCTCCAATCACTAAACACAAATTACTATTTTTGCCGCCATGTATGATATTTGCTGCATAGGCCACATCACATCTGATAAAGTAGTAAACACCCAAACTACCCTGTATATGCCGGGTGGTACGGCTTTTTATTTCTCATATGCGCTTAATAAGCTCGATGTAAAATACTTATTGGTTACCGCCCTTGCCGAAACAGAAATGCATTATGTGAACGACCTGCGCGATAAAGGCATCGAAATAAAGGTACAACCCAGTGCCCATACCGTTTACTTTGAAAATATCTACGGCGAAAACCAGGATGAGCGCACCCAAAATGTATTACAGGTTGCCGATCCTTTCAAATCAGAGCAATTACAATCGGTAAACGCCAAAATATTCCACCTCGGCCCATTGCTGGCTAATGATTTTTCGGCTGAATTTGTTAAAAGTATTGCAGGTAAAGAATTGATCAGCCTGGATGTACAGGGCTACCTGCGCAAGGTTGAAAACCAAAAAGTATATGCCACCGACTGGTCCGCAAAAAAAGAGATCCTGCCCTATATAGATATCCTGAAAGCCGATGTTGCCGAGCTCCGCGCGTTAACAGGTTGTGAGGACATAAATGATGGCGTTAAACAATTGACCGACTGGGGTGTAAAAGAAATAGTGATCACTAATGGCAGTCACGGTTCATGGATCTACAGCGATGGCAATTCCTACACCATCCCGGCCTATTCGCCAAAAGTAATTGTTGATGCCACAGGTTGTGGTGATACCTATATGGCTGGCTATTTATACAAACGTGTTAATGGGTTTGATATACAGCAATCAGGCGAATTTGCAGCTGCTATATCCGGTTTGAAAACAGCAGCTACCGGCGCTTTTACGGGTACGGAAGAGGATGTGATTAGGTTTATGAGGAGCCAGGATTAGCGCCATTCTACGAGCGTCATTGCGAAGAATGAAGCAATCCCCGACTGTGCAGGTGTGAATATGTGCAGGTGTGAATGTCGCTCGAAGCCGCTCATAGGCGCGGAGGCTTAGTTCTTTTGTCTTGATACAAAAGAACCAAAACCCGACCGTAGGGAGCTCATGAATACCATTGAAGAACAAATAATAATATGAATAAATCAAGACAAAAAGATCCTTCCCCCCACGGGCAAAACACCCAGGCCCGCGCTTTTTGTCAGGCCTATACCCGCTTTTGATCTAGGGTCAATTAGAAGTACTCTATCTAAGAAGTTTTGTAGCTCCCGTCAGTAGAACAGCTTCGGGCGAAATCAGGCAAAACGATGGTGGCCCTGTGCGTAAATGGCAGGACATAGCAGATTTTTACAGAAGGGTAAAGGCCAAAGCGCGTAGCGACAGCAGGGTAAAAATATAGCAGCCCAGGTTTTGCCTGATTTGCAGGGCAGAGGCCTTGTGCGGCAAAGAAGCATTTCGACTGATTAGCCTTTTTGTTTCTTTTGTGGCGAAGACAAAAGAAATAGGCCTTAGCGGCTATGAGCGATACCAAGCGATAAGCAAGCCATGCTGTCGACCATCATGAAGCACTCAACAGAATATTATCTATAAACCCCTCACAAATCCCAGCTTTTCCGTATCTTCCCCTTTATAAATCAATCCCTTATCCCATGTTAAAAAGCTACTTCAAAATCGCCTGGAGAAACCTTTGGAAGAACAAAGTTTTTTCTCTTATTAACATATTTGGCCTTTCGGTAGGCATAGCTTTTACGTTGCTTATCGGCGCGTATGTATGGGGCGAGCTGCAGGTGAACCAGCAGTTGAAGAATGCCGACAACCAATACATCATCATGAGTAAGTGGAAGGATGCTGCCATGGGTGCCGATTATACATCCATTGCGCAACTTTCACGGGCATTAAAGGATAACTATCCTGGTTTGGTAGCCAACTATTACAACTCCGACCCTGCCTTTACCAACGTTGCCAAAGGCGACCGCCATTTTCGCGAAAGCTTGCAGGTGGGCGATAGCACCTTATTAAATATGTATGGTTTTAAGTTGCTTTATGGCGATGCGAAAACAGCTTTAACAGAACCTTACACCGTAGTGATAACAGCGGAGATGGCCAAAAAATATTTCGACAAAACTGATGTGGTAGGCCAGACCTTAAATTTTGAAAGTTTCGCAGGTGATAGCCATGATTTTATGGTCACCGGAGTATTAGATGCACTGCCACGCAATACCATTACCGACTTAAATGGCAGGAACATACCGTTCTTTTTCAATGCGAGTACCAATAAGTTCTTTCAGCGTGGTATGGATGGATGGGATAATTCGGCTACTATTGATCATATCGAACTAAAACAAGGTGCCGATCCTAAAGCGGTAGAGCGAGCCATGCTGGTTTTGCTAAAGAAGAACGCGTCGGATGATATTAACCAAAACCTTACGCCTTACCTGGTAAAGATGAAGGATTATAACCTGCTGGCCAATAACGGCACCATTAAAAAAATGACCTGGACGCTCTCTTGCATCGCCCTGTTTATTTTGCTGATGGCGGTTATCAACTTTGTAAACATTTGCATAGGCCGTGCTTCGGGCCGTATGAAAGAGATGGGTGTGCGCAAGGTAATGGGTGGTTTACGCAAGCAGTTGGTATGGCAATTCCTTACCGAATCGGTATTGATGGTGATGCTGGCAACCGTTTTGGCACTTGTCATCTACTCCGTAGCCAGGCCGTATTTTGGCGCAGCTTTGGGCAGGAACATCATGAGCCTGCTTGGTTTTCCTATATACTTTTTCCCGCTGCCGTTTATATTCGCTTTGCTGATCGGTTTGCTTGCAGGTATCTATCCGGCGCTGGTATTATCGGCCCTAAAATCTGTCGACTCCTTAAAAGGAAAACTAACCACGGTAAAAGAGAGTGTGCTGTTCCGCAAAACGCTGGTGGCATTTCAGTTTGCAACAGCGGCTGTGGTTTTTATTGGCGTAGTAATTATTTCGCAGCAGATCAGCCTTTTTTTCAGTAGTAACCTGGGCTATAACAAGGATTATGTAGTGTATGCGCAGTTGCCCCGCGACTGGTCGGCACGTGGCGTAAAAAAGATGGAGGCTATCCGTTACCAGTTCGCGCAAATGCCGCAGGTAAACAGTGTTTCGCTTTCGTTTGAGATCCCCGACGGGATCAATGGCGGCAGTGTGCCTGTATACAGGCAGGGAGCAGATCCAGCGCACGCCGTAACTACGCAGGCCTTAACAGCAGATAACCAATACGCGGCTACCTATAATATCCCCTTAAAAGCAGGCACATTTTTCAATACGGTTTATAATGTTGGGGATTCAACCCAGATAGTGATCAATGAAACGGAGGCGAAGGCCTTAGGTTGGAATGACCCGAACGATGCCATAGGGCACAAGATTATGTACTGGGATCAGCCATTCACTGTTTGTGGTGTTACTGCCGATTTTCATTTTGGGTCGATGCAGGCTAAAATATTACCTATTACCTTTATTAATGTAAACAGGTCGCCTTTTTACCGCTATTTTTCATTCAAGGTTAAACCCGGCGATCTGCAAAAAAGCGCCGAAGCATTACAAAGTAAATGGGCGGAACTATTACCCGGCGAGCCCTTTGAATACCATTTCATGGATGATGCACTTACCCGTATATACACTACCGAGATCCAGCTACAAAAAGCTGCTTATATCGCTACTGCATTATCTATAATAATTGTGCTGCTGGGTGTATTAGGGTTGATATCGTTGAGCATACAAAAACGCACTAAGGAGATCGGTATCCGTAAAGTGCTCGGTTCATCTGTCGCAGGCATTACAACGCTATTCCTGAAAGATTTTTTAGGCGTGGTGCTAATAGCCGGGGTAATTGCTTGTCCGCTGGCCTATTTAATTATGCAGCATTGGCTAAGCGATTATGCATATAGGGTCAATATCAGCATATCGCCGTTTATTTTTTCAATAGCACTGTTGATATCTATCACCGGTATCTTAATCATCTTACAAACTATAAAAGCGGCGTTCGCCAATCCCATAAAAAGCTTAAGGAGCGAATAGCACAGTTAAATGATTTCAACTGATATAATAACATTATTTAACATATAGGTATTGAATTTATTGGGCGTTGTATTGGATATTTGTTATACATCAATTACTTACTATATGCTCAAAAGTTACTTTAAAATTGCCTGGAGAAATATCTGGAGAAACAAGGCTTTTTCTGTGATCAATATTTTTGGCCTTGCGGTAGGTATTGCTTTTGCTTTGCTTATTGCAGCTTATGTTTGGGGTGAGTTACAGGTGAATCATCAATTGAAGGACGCCGATAATCAATACATTATCCAAAGCAAATGGAAAGACCCAAATATGGGTTTCGAACTTGCATCCGTAGCAGAACTACCAAAAGCGCTGAAAGAAAATTACCCCGGCCTGGTAGCTAACTATTATCATTTCGATGGGATGACTACCAATGTATCCAAAGGGGATATGCATTTCAGGGAAAGCATACAGGTTGGTGATAGCACTATGCTTAGCATGTATGGTTTTAAATTATTGTATGGTAATACAAACACTGCGTTAAACGATCCTTTTTCGGTTGTAATAACAGGCCATATGGCACTAAAGTATTTTGGCAGGATGGATGTTGTTGGCCAGATGTTAAATATTGAAAATTTTTCTGGCGAAAAGCATGATTTTACTATATCCGGTGTGTTGGATGAAATTCCTAAAAATTCAGTTACCACATTAAATTCCAGCAATATTTCAGATTTCTTCTTCAATGCAGATGCGGCTAAATATTTTAAACGCAACTTAAGCGGATGGGCAAATACTTATATAGTTGATTATGTTGAACTGCAAAAAGGCGTAAACCCAAAGTCGGTTGAAAGTGCTATGGCTGTATTGTTACATAAAAATGCCCCGGCAGAGATCAGCAAAAACCTTACACCTTACTTGGTAGCATTAAAGGATTATAATTTGATTGCAGAGGGAGGTGTTGTTAAGAAAATGACCTATACCTTGTCCTGCATAGCTTTATTTATTTTGTTGATGGCGGTTATTAATTTTGTTAATATACGCATAGGCCGTGCTTCGGGGCGCATGAAAGAAATGGGGATACGCAAAGTAATGGGTGGTTTACGTAAACAACTCATTTGGCAGTTCCTGGCAGAATCAACCCTGATAGTAATGATCGCTACGCTGGTGGCATTGGTTATTTATTTTATTGCAAGGCCTTATTTTAGTAATGTACTGGGTAAAGAAATTACTGGACTGTTTAGTTTTCCAGTTTATTTTATACCTGTTCCTTTTGTGTTCGCTTTGTTGGTGGGGGTATTGGCAGGTATTTACCCGGCCCTGGTACTATCGGCCCTAAAAGCTGTCGATTCCTTGAAAGGGAAACTGACGTCAGTTAAAGAAAGCGTACTGTTTCGTAAAACGCTGGTCGGTTTTCAATTTGGTACGGCCGCTATTGTTGTTATTGGCGCGGTAATTATTTCGCAACAGATCAGTTTGTTCTTCAGCGGTAACCTTGGTTACGATAAGGATTATGTGGTGTACGCGCAGTTGCCGCGAGATTGGTCGCCAAAAGGTGTACAAAAGATGGAATCAATCCGTTACCAATTATCACAAATGTCAATAGTGAGCAATGCGGCACTCTCATTTGAAATTCCGGATGGTGCCAATGGCGGCGATTACCCGGTTTACAGGCAGGGTGGGAATCCTGCGCAAGCAGTAGTTACAACCGGGCTTTTAACAGATAACCAATTTGCGGCTACTTACAATATACCTATGAAGGCGGGTACATTTTTTAAGCCCGTTTTTAATTTGGCCGATAGTACACAGGTTGTAATTAATGAATCGCAGGCAAAAGCATTAGGATGGAAAGATGCCCACGATGCGATAGGTCAAAAGATCATTTCACCGGGTGGCCGGGTAGCTTTCACAATTTGTGGCGTAACTGCAGATTTTCATTTTGGGTCGATGCAGAAGGCTATATTACCAGTTGTTTTTACCAATGTTAATTATGGGCTTGCCTATCGTTATTTTTCTATAAAACTTAAACCCGGCAATATGCCGCAAAATTTAGCTGCTTTGCAAAAAAAATGGGCCGAACTAATGCCCGGAGCGCCATTTGAATATAAGTTTATGGATGACGCGCTTAAAAAGCTTTATGCAACCGAGATTCAGCTGCAAAAGGCGGCCTACATTGCCACTGTGTTATCTATTATAATTGTGCTGCTCGGTGTATTGGGCTTAATATCACTCAGTATACAAAAACGTACTAAAGAAATAGGTATCCGCAAGGTACTTGGTTCATCAGTCGCGGGCATTACAACGCTGTTCCTGAAAGATTTTTTAGGCGTAGTGCTAATAGCCGGGGTAATTGCTTGTCCGCTGGCTTATTTAATTATGCAAAAATGGCTGAGTGATTACGCCTACCGCATCAATATCAGCGCGTCGCCTTTTATATTATCTATAACCCTACTGATATTTATCACTGGTGTATTAATTATCCTCCAAACCATAAAAGCTGCTTTTGCCAACCCGATTAAGAGTTTGAGGAGCGAATGATGATAAGTTGAAAGTTGTGCGTTTAAAGTTAAAAGTGCAGAAATTGACATCAGCGTAAAAAAACCTTTAAGCTTTAACCTTTTAACTTTTAGCTTTTTGCTACCTTTGCGGCGTTTAAGCATCACAATGAAAAGAGACAAATTAATATTCAAATTATTAGACGAAGAACAGCAACGCCAGGAAGAAGGCATTGAGCTTATCGCATCTGAAAACTTTGTAAGCCTGCAGGTAATGGAAGCCGCGGGATCAGTAGCAACCAACAAATATGCTGAGGGCTTGCCCGGCAAACGTTATTATGGCGGCTGCCAGGTGGTTGATGAAATTGAAACCATTGCTATTGAACGAGCAAAGTTGTTGTTTAATGCCGAATGGGCAAACGTGCAGCCGCACTCTGGCGCACAGGCAAACGCGGCTGTTATGCTGGCTTGCCTTAATCCCGGCGATAAAATATTAGGGTTTGATCTTTCTCATGGTGGCCACTTAACACATGGTTCAGCAGTGAATTTCTCAGGTAAGTTATATGAGCCTCATTTTTATGGGGTTAGAAAAGATACCGGTTATGTTGATTATGATCAGCTTAAGGAAGTAGCCCTGCGCGAAAAACCTAAAATGATCATCTGCGGTGCTTCGGCTTACTCGCGCGATTGGGATTATGAGTTCATCCGTAAAGTGGCCGATGAAATTGGTGCTTTGGTTTTGGCTGATATCTCTCACCCATCAGGCTTAATAGCCCGTGGTTTATTAACAGATCCACTGCCACATTGCCATATTGTTACTACAACTACACACAAAACATTGCGCGGCCCGCGTGGTGGTCTGATATTATTAGGTAAAGATTTTGAAAACCCTTGGGGGATAAAAACACCAAAAGGCGAAATAAAGATGATGTCGGCTTTGCTGGATATGGCTGTTTTCCCGGGAACACAAGGTGGTCCGCTGGAGCATATCATAGCTGCTAAAGCTATTGCCTTTGGCGAAGCGCTGACTGATGATTACATGAAATATATCGTTCAGGTTAAATTGAATGCTGCTGCAATGGCAAAAGCGTTTATCGACCGCGGTTACGAAATTGTATCAGGTGGAACAGATAATCATTTGATCCTTATCGACCTTAGGAATAAAAATATCACTGGTAAAGCTGCTGAAAACGCGCTTGTTACAGCTGATATCACCGTAAATAAGAATATGGTGCCTTACGATGATAAGTCGCCGTTTGTAACTTCAGGTATCCGTGTGGGTACTGCCGCAATAACAACCCGCGGTATGAAAGAAAAACAAATGGAACATATTGTTGAATTAATAGATAATGTAATTACTAATCCAGAAAACGAACTTTCTTTAAAGAAAATACGTAAAAGAGTGCATAAGCTAATGGATGACTATCCATTGTATAAACATAAAGGCACTGATTGATAAAAAGTGATTACGCATCATACTCTTACCGGCAATGAAGATCAACGGTTAAAAGCCCTCGATTCCTACAATGTTTTAGATACATTGCCCGAGAAAGAGTATGATGCTATTGCAAAACTGGCATCGTACATATGCCAGGTTCCTGTTGCGCTTATTACCCTTATTGATGCCGACCGGCAATGGGTAAAATCAAGCATAGGTATTGAGAGCGAAATGGGCAATATGCCCCGCAATGATGCCTTCTGTAATCAAACTATCCTTGATGATGAACTGCTTGAAGTTAATGATTCATTGGAATCTGACTTCAGAGATTATAAAGCGGTTAAAGATGCACCGCACATTAGGTTTTATGCAGGCGCCCCGCTGATTGATCCCGAGGGCCACCGTTTGGGATCGTTATGTGTTGTTGATACCGTACCCCGCAAACTTACCGTTGAACAAAAAGACGCCTTGCGCACATTAGCCAATGAGGTAATGTCGCACCTGGTACTGCGTAAGCAGAAACGTGAGCTGGAAGCATCGCTTGCCGTTCATAAGGATTTCTTTACACTCTTCAATAATTCTTCCGAAGTTCATTTTATTGCCGATAAGGATTCCAATATCGAACTCATCAATGATGCGGTGCTCAGCGTTTTAGGTTATACACCTGAACAAGCAATGGGCCGCTCGCTATGGCAGTTTGTAGTTGGCAAAAACAGCCGAGACCAGTTTGTGTCGCTTATTGAAAAGGCAGTAGCTACCCAGCGCCCGTTTGAGCTGGAAACGGAAACCATAACAGCCGATAATGAAGCTAAATGGATAAGCTGGTGCGCTGTAAATAAGGACGGAAAATGGTATGCCAGCGGCCGGGATATTACTTACCAAAAGCAGCTATCCGCACAGATGGAACAGCTCTCGCTGGTAGCCAGCAAGGTGCGTAACGGTGTGGTGATAAGCAATGCCAGCGATGAGGTGATATGGACAAATGAGGCCTTTGAACGGATAACGGGCTATGACTTTGAAGACGTTGAAAATAAGCCACTAAGAAGCACCCTTAATGGTGAGCCTACAGCAGAAAGCAAAAAAATGCTGGACGAAGCTATTGCCAATAAGCAGCCATATGAAATAGAACTGCTTTTCAACAGGAAAGACGGGCAGCCAAAATGGATCTCGATAATTAACTCTATTGTTTATGATGCCGAAGGTAAAATAGACAAGTATATACGTGTAATGATTGATATCACGGCACGTAAAACAGCCGAAAAGGACCTTGAGATACTATCATTCGCAGCTGAAAAAACGCCTAGCGGTTCATTGATACGTGATGCAGAAGGGAAGGTAATATGGATGAACGAAGCCCTGGAACGCATCTTAGGTTATACGCTTAAGGAGATGAAGGGTAAGCCTTTTGGCACCATGCTTTTAGGCGAAGGAACCAATATGCATGTATATCATGAAGCGGTTGATGCTGCGAAAGTGTACAAAACCTATGAGGTTGAACTAAAGGTTTATAAAAAGGATAGAACACCCATTTGGGTATTTATCTCCAATAGCCCTTTATTAAATGAAATGGGTGTTGTAGAGCGGCAGATAGGAGTGTTTGTAGATATTACAGAGCGTAAGAAAGCCGACGAGCAATTGAAAATGCTCTCCTTAGTAGCCAGTAATACCATGAGCGGTGTGGTAATAAATGATAGCGATGGCAATGTAGAATGGATCAACAACGCGTTTGAAAAAATTACCGGCTACAACCTGAAAGATGTACAGGGCAAACATTTGGGCGATACCCTGCGGGGAGAACTCACCGATTCATCAATTATTGAACGGGCACGCGATCTTTCACGCAATAAACAATCATTTGAGGTTGATCTGCTGGCTTACCGTAAGGATGGGCAGATGCTGTGGATCTCGGTAATAAACTCGGTTATAGTTAACAGCGAGGGCGAGGTTGATAAATATATTGAGGTAATTATTGATATCACCTCTAAAAAGAAGGTGGAACTGGAGCTCATATCGGCTAAAGAACAGGCGCTGCAATTGAACAGGGCCAAGGATATGTTCATTTCGGTGATGAGCCATGAGATACGTACACCTTTAAACGCGGTGATCGGTATGTCGCATTTATTGCTGGATGAAGATCCGCTGGAATCACAAAAAGAAAACCTGAGCGTACTTAAATTTTCAGCAGAAAATTTAATGAGGCTCATAAATGATGTGCTTGATTTCACGAAGATCGAAACCGGTAACGTTCAGCTGGAAAAAGCAAGCGTTAACCTGGGCGAACTCGTGCAAAGTGTTACTAACTCACTGCAATACCGGGCCAACGAAAAGGATATCTACATAAAACAAAGCGTTGATCCGGATATTCCGCAAATGGTTATTGCCGATAGCGCGCGCCTTATTCAGATACTGCTGAACCTGGTAAGCAACTCGGTTAAATTTACCGAAAAGGGCGGGGTAACCATTGATCTGAAGGTTTTAGAACAGAATATTGATACAGTACGCATACGGTTTGCGGTTATTGATACAGGTATAGGTATAGCGCCGGATAAACAAGGCACCATATTTGAATCGTTTAAACAGGCAGAACTTGATACTACACGTAAGTATGGTGGTACGGGCCTGGGCCTTGCTATCAGCAAACGACTGGTGGAGCTGCATGATTCAAGGATAAATGTTGACAGCGTACTTGGTCAGGGATCTACATTTTGGTTTACAATAACATTTAAAAAGGCAGATAGCCAGGCAATTAATACCAGTAAGATGGATATGGGGTTAGATATGAACGTATTAGTAGTTGATGATAACCAAATAAACCGCATACTGGTTAACAAGGTGCTGAAGAAGTGGGGAACAACTGTAGACTTTGCCGAAAATGGCCAGGAGGCAGTTGACAAGATAGCGGCTAACCAAAACTACGATGTTGTACTGATGGATGTACACATGCCGGTAATGGGCGGCCTTGAAGCAACTGAGATCCTCAGGGCTAAAAATGAAACCTATTTTCAGCAATTACCTATCCTTGCCTTAACGGCATCCATGTTGAGTAACGAAGTAAACCAAATGATAGAAGCAGGCATGAATGATTTCATCCTGAAACCCTTCGAGCCCAAAACTCTTTACGATAAACTAAGCAAGTACCAGAGGCAGTAGTTTCAAGAGTCAAGAGTCAAGAGTCAAGAGTCAAGAGTCAAGAGTCAAGAGTCAAGAGTCAAGAGTCAAGAGTCAAGAGTCAAGAGTCAAGAGTCAAGAGTCAAGAGTCAAGACGGCATTATGTTAAGTAGCTGATAAAACATCCTATAAATCCATAATATCGGAAAAATCCTGGTTCATTTACTCCGCATAAGCAATAGTGGCAATACTTAACTTCAACCCTTCTATCTTCAAAAGCTCAATCCCGCAGGCCTCCAGCGTTGCACCGGTGGTTACTACATCATCAACCAGCAAAACATGCTTGTTTTTTAAGCTTTCGCGATCATTGATAGTAAATACCTCCTGCATATTCTCAAACCGCAAAAAGCGTGATTTATGAGTTTGTGTTTCAGTAGCCTTTAAGCGCACCAAATTATCTGTTTGAACAACAGCGTTCAGTTTTTGCGCCAATCCCTCGGCAAAACATGCGCTTTGGTTATAACCACGTTGCCTAACAGATTGCCTATCTTTTGCATACCCTTATACTTAAAATGGTGCATCAGGTTTTGGATGCGGCCGCCTTTGGCGAAAAAATACAGCGCATAAGCGCCTTCCAGCTTTATTTTGCCCCAAAACTGCCGGGCAACTATATTATCGGGCTGTAAATGAAAATTGGTTTGCGGCAAATGGTATAGGCAATCGGTACAAATTATATGTTCATTCGCTACCAAACTCTCCCCGCAAGCCGGGCAAAGCTCGGGGAAAAGCAAAGCAACAAAATCAGCAAGGTAACCGCGGGATAATTTCACGGTAGTAATTTAGGAAAAGATTTTATTACCTGCACCCTCTTTGCGGTTTACCGCAGAGAGGATGGTCGAGCGAAGCTAAGACCGGGCATTCGATTTACGAGCGGACATTGGCGCCAATGCATTGCGAAGAGTTGACTCATCCCGACTACGCTTCGCTGGTCGACCCTCTCTACCGCAAGCGGTAAAGAGGGTAGGGAGTTTTTTAAATTATTTCTACCAGCATAATAACCCGACGGGTTTTAAATCCACTGCTCCGTAGGAGCAAAATATTGGTAGAAATAAATATTGCACGATTAACGTGCCGTAGGTATGCAACTTCTGCACCTTATTTGGTAAAGCAAACAATAAATCCACAGCTTATCAGTTTACATCGAACAATAAGTCAATAAGTTATATGGTTAAAATTCAGCTCCTTGCCATTTTCTACAAAAGCACTTTAACCATAAGTATTTGTTTCGCGGTTATGACCGCCGCGCTTGCCATGTTTGGCTCACCTATTATATTACTGCGGTTATTTGCCGTATCATTTATGACCGGCGGTACAATATCAAGTCTGTTATACAGAGAGATAAGTCCTAAACTTAAAAATGAGTACTATTTCTATTATAACCAGGCGATAGCTAAACCCATGCTGATCGTTACCTGTGCCACAGTAAATGTTATAATTGGGGTATTATTAATTCTGATCAGCTGTTATATCTAATTTCGTAATCCTCTTTGCGGTTTACCGCAGAGAGGGTGGTCGAGCGCAGCAATGACCGGGTGAGTCGGTGGAGCGCGTTCAATAGGCAAACGCTACGAGGTTGCCGCGTCGTTCCTCCTCGCAATGACATGTGTGTATATATTGATCCTGAAAATCAAAAGAATCCGTTTAATCCTGGTTCACCTTATCCTTTATTGCCAGCTGACCGCAAGCCGCATCAATATCTTTACCACGACTGCGGCGTAAATTGGTGTTGATGCCCTGTTTGCGCAGGTAATCGGCAAAAACTTCTATCTTATCCTCGCCTGCGTTTATAAAATTGGCGAAGGCTATGGGGTTATATTCAATAATATTCACCTTGCAGGGCAGGTGCTTGCAAAATTTTGCCAGTTCAATAGCATCCTGCAGCGTATCGTTGAAACCATCAAAAACAATGTACTCGTAAGTTACCGGGTTCTTGGTTTTGGCGTAGTAATATTTTAATGCTTCGGCTAATGCTTTTAACGAGTTTTGCTCGTTTATAGGCATTATGGTGTTACGCTTTTCGTCGTTGGCGGCATGCAGGGATAGGGCCAGGTTAAACTTCACCTGGTCGTCGCCCAGCTTTTTTATCATTTTGGCAATGCCCGCGGTTGATACCGTAATGCGTTTGGCAGCCATGTTAAGCCCCTCTTCAGATGTTATCTTCTCAACCGAATCCATCATGTTCTTGTAGTTCAGCAATGGTTCGCCCATGCCCATGTATACGATGTTGGTTAATGGCTGCCCGTAATTTTCCATGGCCTGCTTGCTGATCAGCACCACCTGGTCGTAAATTTCATCGGGATTAAGGTTACGTTTACGCTCCATATAGCCTGTAGCGCAAAATTTACAGGTAAGGCTACAGCCCACTTGCGATGATACGCAGGCGGTCATTCGGCCCGGTGTGGGAATTAAAACACCCTCAATTAGGTGCGCATCATGTAAAATAAAAGAATTTTTTATAGTTTTATCTGCACTAAACTGTGAGTTGTTGATTTTTACGTTATTTATAACAAAATTTTCGTCCAGCTTAGTGCGAAGTTCTTTTGAAATATTGCTCATTTCATCGAAAGAGAAACATGATTTTTTCCAAAGCCATTCATAAACTTGTTTAGCCCTGAAGCTTTTTTCATCCATACGGATAAAGTGCTCTTGCAGAGTTTGCAGGCTAATGCTGCGGATATCAATTTTGTCTTTTTTAATGCTCACTTTGCAAAGGTACTGAAATAAAAAAATAGTAACTTTTTTTAGTATATTCTTTTTGTCAAATTAAAAACCATAACTTTAAGTTAATTGTATTGTTTTATAAATTTGGTTGGTATATTTTTAAAAGGTTTTTTAGAAGATGCTAAGTATATGATTTAATGAAAAGTTTTAAAGCCGATTACGTTTTCCCCGTTTATGCCGAACCAATTAAAAATGGAATTGTTACAGTTGATGATTATGGTAGGATCATTTCAGTTACAGACTACCAACCCCCGTCAGATCAGAATCAGCCCCTTGAACATTTAAGCGGCATTATTTGCCCCGGATTTGTAAATACACATTGCCATCTTGAACTATCGCACCTGGAGGGGAAAGTGCCTCAAAAAACAGGCCTGGTTGATTTCATCAAACAGATATTAAAAGTACGCACTGCCGACCATCAGTTAATTATTGAGGCTGCCGAAAAAGCCGACAATGATATGTACAACAACGGTATTGTTGCCGTTGGTGACATATCTAACAATAATGTTACAATCCCCATAAAGGCTAAAAGTAATTTACACTATCACACTTTTGTGGAAATACTGGGTTTTTTGCCCCACAAGGCAGAGGAATTGTATGCCAACGGTTTAATGCTGCTGAATGAGTTCAGGCCGCAGTCATGTTCTATAACACCGCATGCCCCATATTCGGTATCAAAAGAATTATTCAGGCTGATAAAAAAATACTCCGATTCAGGCGTTAAAAACCTGCTGAGCATCCACAACCAGGAGAGCGATGAGGAGAATAAATTCTTCCGCTATAAATTGGGCAAGTTTAATGAGCTGTATGAGTTTTTTGGTATGGATACCAGTCACTTTAAGCCGCAGGCCCGTAACTCCATGCAATCTATAATCCCGTTGCTAACCAGCAAGCAGGATATTTTAATGGTGCATAATACCTGCACCAATTTAAAAGACATCTATTTCCTTAAACGTTTCGACCGCAAAATAAATTGGTGTTTTTGCCCCAACGCTAATTTGTATATCGAAAACAGGGTGCCAAAGATTAATTTATTTGTCGACCAGGGCTTTAACATCACCCTGGGTACCGATAGTCTGGCATCAAATACCAAGCTGTGTATACTGCATGAAATGAAAACCATCCAGCAAAAGTTCCCGGCTATTGATACAGAAAAGCTTATTGAATGGGGAACTATTAATGGCGCTAAATTTTTGGGTATCGACGATGCAAAAGGCAGCCTTGAACCCGGCAAAACACCAGGGCTAAATTTAATAACTAATGTTGATGGCCTTAAATTAACACCCGAATCAAAGGTTAAACGACTGATTTAAACATCTGTTTTATATTATAAACATGCTATCAGTAGCCAGATCTGTAATTTTATTTTTAGCGATATGTATTGCTTGCAAAACATCCGCCCAAGAGAATGGTCCGATTGTTAAAACCGACAAGGGATACATCCGCGGAATAACTGAAAATAACATACAAGTTTTTAAAGGCATACCCTATGCTGCGCCGCCGGTTCGCGATTTACGATTTATGCCCCCGGTAGCTCATACAACATGGGCGGATACTTTGGCCACCACAAGCTTCGGCCCGGTAGCTGCTCAATATTCCGGTAATAAAGTTATTGGTTCCGAAGATTGCCTTTCGTTAAATCTCTATACCCCCAAAGCCGACGATCATAAACGGGCGGTAGTAGTCTGGATCCATGGCGGCAGCCTTACTAATGGCTCTGGCAAGGGGATGAATGGTCATGCCTTTGCCGATCATGACGACATTGTAACCATCACCATTAATTACCGCCTTGGCGCATTTGGCTTTTTATATATGGGTGATGTGGATAAGCGTTACGCACAATCGGGCAATTGCGGCGTGCTGGACGTAATTGCAGCACTTAAATGGATAAAACAAAACATCGCATCATTTGGCGGCGACCCTAACAAGGTAACCATCATGGGTGAATCAGCAGGGGCGAAGCTGATCAGCGCGGTGCTGATTTCTCCATTATCCAAAGGATTATTTCAGCAATACATTGCCGAAAGCGGTTCGGTGCAATGCGTCCGCGATACGGTTACTGCTAAAAATGAAAGGTTGCGGATCTTAAATAAAATGGGACTTACATCAAAAGATGTGCGCAAACTCCTGACCCTACCGGCTGATTCCATCATGAAAATACAAGGCATAATCACCGATGGTATTGGCGGCAATTCCTGCTTCGGCCCGGTGTATGATGGCAAAGTGATCCCGGTGGATGGCTATAAATATGCGGCAAGTAAAGATCTGCCAAAAATAAAAGCAATCATCGGCACAAACGAGTATGAGGCTGCGGCTTTTGTAGGACCAAATGCCGACTTAACCGATGTAAACAAAACCATTTTTAAACCGCTATTTGAAGATGGTGCGCCAATGGCTTATGCCTATTATCAGCAGCAGCTAAAAACAGATTCGCCTTATGCCGCCGAGGTAAAAACACTTACCCAGTACATGTACCAGATGCACTCGTACCGATTTGCAAAAGTGCTGGCGCAGAATAATACCCCCGTTTGGATGTACCGCTTCAAATACAACAACGGCAAACCCTTTGGCGCCAAACATGGCGAAGAACTGCAATACCTGTGGAATACCAACCCCGGCGCAATAACCGACAGCACCAAAAAGCAACTTACCACCAACATGCACACAGCCTGGGTAGCCTTCATAAAAACCGGCGATCCCAACACCCCAACACTAACCCAATGGCCAACATACAACAGCAGTACCCGCCAGGTGGTGGTATTTGATACTACTGATACCATAACCGGTTTAAAAGAAGTTTATGATGATAAGAATTTTCCATCGCAGGTGTTTATGATGCGTTAAAGAGGCAGGAATAAAGAGTTGAGAATCAAGATAAGCCTCACTCTGTGTATAATAAATATTGGGTCACTTTCAGTAAATCCTGTGAAGGCATAGAGCTTGTTTATTACGAATGTTGAGCGGTGGGTCACCCTGAGGCACTCGAAGGGTAAGCGTAAAGGCCATTGCCCGCATGCTTCGAGTGCCAGCATGACCCCTCCTTTAATCTTACCAACACTTATATATTTTTGTCTCCGCAGGGTCTCCTGAAAGGGACCCTGCGTTCGCTGATAGGTCACAAGTTTGCCTGCATAGTTGCGCAGGGTCTCTTTCAGGAGACCCTGCGGGAACACAATGATCCACACAAAAATCTTTTAAAAACGTAATTATAGCCAAACCTTCCTATTTTTGACTTTTTAATTTTGACTTTTAACTTATGATAAAGCATCTCGATATAACCGTAAAAGGCAAAGTACAAGGCGTATTCTACCGTGCATCAACCAAAGCCGTTGCAGACCAGCTTGGCGTACGCGGCTTTGTAAAAAATGGTGAAGATGGCGAGGTACTCATAGCCGCAGAAGCCGATAAAGCCACCCTCGAAATGTTTTTAGATTGGTGCCACGAAGGCCCGCAGGATGCCGACGTAAGTTCTGTTGAATCAAATGAAGGCGAATTAAAAAACTATCGTAATTTTGAAGTAGTCAAAAAAAATCATGTGTGGTAAACGTTTTAAATAATAAATAAAAGCGTCGGCCAGTGCGGTTCCCCTCTTGAGAGGGGGCAGGGGTGTGTTATTAAGGAGCAAGTCCAATAACACACCCCTGCCAGTACACAGCCTCGCCCGCCCCCTCTCAAGAGGGGAACTTTAATAAATAACATTAGCCACAAGTACTAATTTTAGAACAGATCATTGTCAACAGCTAAAAAATTTGCCGGGCAAACGGCCGTATACGGGTTAAGTACAATTGCCGGGAAGGTGCTCGTGTTTTTCCTGACGCCTGTATATACCGGGGCTTACGTAACCGCAGCTTACGGCGTAATCACTACTTTATACAGCTATATCTCCATCATCAACGCCTTGCTTGCGTTCGGTATGGAAACCACCTTTTTCCGTTACCTCAACAAGCATCCGGATAATAAACAACGCGTTTATAACAATGCCTTCGCTTCGGTATTTGTAGTTACTATCTTGTTCCTGCTGTTGACCTTTCCGTTTGCCGGGTGGATAGCCGGTTATGTTGATGTGAGCCATGCTCAAAAATTGGCAGCCAAAGGTCTACATCCTCATACTGTATTGGGAACCACTTATGCCGATTTTCTTAAATACGTGTACATCTGCCTGGCTATAGTAATAGTTGATGCCTGGTGCGCTATCCCATTTGCCAAGCTCCGCGCCGATGGTAAGCCCGCACGCTATGGCCTCATCAAGCTGGCGAGTGTACTGATCTTTGTTGGGTTTAATTTAATATTCATTTATGTTGTGCCGTTTTGGCTAAGCCATAACTTCGTCGGTTCAGGCTGGATCAGCCAATGGTTTACGCCAAGGTGGGTAGGATATGTTTTCGTTTCCGAATTGTTGTCGAGCTTAGTTACACTCCTACTATTGCTGCCGCAACTATTGCAGATCAGGTTTGATTTTGATAAGGAAATGCTGCTCAGTATGTACCGTTATAGCTGGCCTGTGCTTATCGCTAACCTTTCGTACATCGTTAATGAAAATATTGATAAAATATTCCTGGGCAAATTATTGCCTGCAAATAGCCTGCACGATGTTGGCGTTTATGGAGCATGCAGCAAAATAGCGGTGTTCCTCAGCATATTTGTTAACGCCTTTCGCCTTGGTGCCGAACCTTTCTTTTTCAATCATGCCAAAAACAAAAATGCCAAGCAAACCTATGCCCGTATCATGGATTATTTTGTGATAGCTGTATGTGTAATTTTTGTGGCCCTTATCGCCAATATCGATTGGCTTAAATATTTTATCCGAAACCAAACTTATTGGGTGGGCCTGTCGGTGGTTCCACCACTGTTGTTTGGGTACGTTAGCCTGGGCATCTACATGAATTTATCTATCTGGTACAAACTGTCCGATCAAACTAAATATGGCCTGTATATCTCGGGTATTGGCGCTATTTTAACCATCGTGTTAAACCTGATCTTCATCCCGAAATATAGCTATATGGCATCGGCATGGGTATCATTGATCGCTTATACGGTGATGATGATCCTGTCATACATCTGGGGGCAAAAAAACTACCCTATCCCATACAATCTTAAAAAGAACCTCGCCTATATTATATCTTCCATCATTATCGTTTACTTCATAACGCAGATCAACGGTAATTATGGAATGTCAGCATCCGCAAATACAAACACACACGGCCCCGTGGCTTTTGATAAGGGATTTTTTATAGGCGACGGACTGCTGCTGGGCTACATTTTGGTGGCATTTTATTTTGAACGCGCAAACTTAAGGGCTATATTTAAACGATGATTATCAGAGTAATAAACAAATCAAAAAACGGCCTGCCGGCCTATGAAACTATGCACGCCGCGGGTATGGACCTGCGTGCCGACCTGGAAACAACCGTAACGCTTAAACCTTTTGAGCGCAAACTGATCCCTACAGGGTTACACATTGAATTGCCCGAAGGTTTTGAGGCACAGATACGCCCGCGCAGCGGTTTAGCGTTTAAATATGGCATCAGCATAGTTAATTCGCCGGGAACAATTGATGCCGATTACCGTGGTGAAATAAAAGTACTGCTGATCAATCTTTCCGACCAGGTATTTGAGATAAATACAGGCGACAGGATTGCGCAAATGGTAGTTGCTAAACACGAGCAGGTAAATTGGGAAGAAGTTGAAGTTTTAAATGAAACTACCCGCGGTGTGGGTGGTTATGGACATACAGGGGTAGCTTAATTTTTTTAGATAGATTGTTAGGATGAGGCGGTTTGCAGTTATATTTTTTTCGGTGATACCTGTTTTTGTTTTTGCGCAAAGCAAGAGCATTGGCACCGTTGTGGCTGCCAAACCCATGTCGCAGATAGATAGCGTGATGATCAGGCAGATCTTCATGTCGGCCCTGCACGAAAAGGTAATGGAGAACTATACCCAGGCTGCCGAACTGTTTGCCCGTGTGCTCCAATCCGATCCGGGTAATGCTGCCGCGTTATATGAGATGGCCAATATTAAAAAACAAAAAAGCAATTATACCGATGCGCAAACCCTGCTCGAAAAGGCCGTTGCCATCAGTCCGGATAACGAGTGGTATTGGCTATCCCTTGCCGAATGCTATGAAAAAAATAACAACATCGTAAAGCTACAGAACGTATTTGAACAGTTGATAAGGATAAATCCCAGCAAGCCCGATTATTATTACGATAACGCCAACGCTCTCTTTATTGAGAAAAGGTATGATGACGCGCTGAAAGTTTACGATCAGTTAGAGGTGATGAACGGCCTTGACGATGATGTACTTGCCGGCAAACAAAAGATCTACCTGATACAAGGTAAGGTTGAGCCCGCTGCTGCACAGTTGGAGCAAATGATTGCCGATAACCCATCGCAGATAAAGTATTACCTGGTATTGGCTGAGTTATACAACTCAAATAATTTGCAGGACAAGGCATTCAAAGTATTGAAGGATGCCGAAAAACTTGCGCCGAATAACGGACAGATCCATCTGGCCCTGGCCGATATATATCGTGATAAAAAAGATAATGAATCTTTCTTTAATGAGCTTGAACTGGCCTTTGCGTCACCGGAGGTTGATATCGACCAAAAAATAAAGATTATTTTAGGCTACTTCCCCAAATTCCCTGATCCTAACGCCAAAGCCAGCGCGCTTGAGCTGAGTAAGATCCTGATCACCGCTCATCCCGACGATTCAAAATCATATGCCATGTATGGCGATATGCTTTTCCAGACCGATAAATTTAAGGATGCGGAAATAAACTACAGAAAATCCATCCGGTTAAGTAGCAGTCATTATGCCGTTTATGAGCAATTGGTCCGTATCGAGATCAGCTCAAATGAAATGGATCAGGCTATAAAGGATGGGGAAAGTGCCCTCGCGCTTTTCCCCAACCAGGCATGGATGAATTACCTGGTAGGCATTGCCTGCCAGCAAACCAAGGATTACAAAAAAGCGATAGGCTATATTAAAACTGCCATTGATGTAGCCCCCGATGATAAAGACCTGCTTTCATTAAGCTATTCGTCACTAGGTGATTGCTACCATGAGATGAAGGATTTTCCCAATTCGGATGCTGCGTATGATAAATCGCTCACCTACAATCCGGATAATGCTTATGCCCTGAACAATTATGCCTATTATTTATCGTTAAGGGGGGATCAGTTAGAGAAAGCGGCGCAGATGTCGGCACACTCCAACCAGTTGCAGCCTAATACCGCATCGTTTGAAGATACTTATGCCTGGATCCTGTTCAAGCAAAAGAAATATGCCGATGCCAAAGTTTGGATAGAGAAGGCCATAGAACACGATAAAACAAATAGTGCCGTACAGATAGAACATTATGGCGATATCATGTTTTATTTAGGTGATACCAATGCTGCCGTACAAAACTGGAAAAAAGCCAAGTCGTTCGGGGAGCAGTCGCCAACTTTAGATCGTAAAATAAATGAAAGAAAATATTTTGAATAAACTGCTGATAGCATGTAGCCTGCTGATAATGGTGAGCTGCTCGGCACATAAGCATCTTACTGCAAGTACATCGCCAACGGCGGTTGCAAAAGTTAATGAGGAAGCAAAACTGGGGCCTATCCGTACGCAACAACTCGGCTTTAATACCTTTTCGGGCAAAGCCAAAGCAAGCCTGGCCATAAATGGTAATAATAACGACTGTACACTTAACCTCCGCATCAACAGTGGCAAAAAGATCTGGGTATCAGTAACCGCTTTATTGGGTATTGAGATAGCCCGTGCTATTATTACGCCGGATAGTATACAGGTTATCAATCGCCTGCAGGGTGTCTATTTTAAAAAGCCTTTCAGTTTTATTTACAAATACGCCAACAGGCAGATAGATTTTAACATGCTGCAAGCGTTGCTGATAGGCAATGCTATACCACAGGCGTTGAATGACAGCACAAAGATCGCATCAGATAGTACTAATAATACCACCCTAAGCGGTAATTTGCAGGACCTGGTATATAAACTGGTGCTTGGCAGCGATATGAAAGTAAGCCAAACCAACCTTACCAACCATGGTGCAGGGCAATCATTACAAACGGTTAATGCCTTTGCTTTATCGGGTACGCAAAAGCTGCCATCGCAAATAAATATCGCCTCGGTTGCCGGCGATAAAAAGATCCAGGTTAATTTACACTACGTTAAAGTTGATATTAATCAGCCGCTTGAATATCCATTTAATATCCCCGACAGTTACACTCCGGCAAATTAAATTGTATTTTTGCGCTGATGGAACAGGAATAAAGCATATAATAGCCCTGTTTAAACTATTAAATACCACCACATACGGATGAAGTTTATAAAAATTGTTTTCTTTTTGCTCTGCGTTTTTACGACATTTAATGTACATGCGCAAAGCAGCCAGGAGTTAAAACGCCGCCGCGACCTGCTAACCCAACAGCTGCAGCAGCTAAACCAGGAATACCAGGAAACAGCCAGCAATAAAAAAACAACTTTAAAACAGCTTAATATTTTAAAATCTCAGATCAGCCTTCACGAAGAAAAGATCAATTTGATGAACTCTGAGATAAGAAATTTAGATAATCAAATCTCCGAGAGCAATAATTCCGTACGTAGTTTACAAAGCCAGTTAGATCAGCTCAGGAAAGAATATACAGGCATGATATTGTTTGCCTACCGCAACCGGAGCGCGTACAACAAACTGATGTTTATTTTTGCGGCGAAAGATTTTAACCAGGCTTATAAACGTTTAAAGTATTTACAGCAATTTGGTTCTTACCGTGAGCGCCAGGCCGATTATATTGAAGGCACGCAAAAGGACCTGCATGTTAAAATAGTTGAGCTGGATAAAAGCAAAGAAGAAAAAAGTGGTTTGCTGAAAGATCAGGAGAAAGAGAAAGCAACCCTGGGCGAAGAAAAAAATACACAGGCACAGGTAGTTGTTGATCTGTCGAAACATGAAGGGCAGCTTAAACAGCAGCAAAAGGATGTACAAAAGAAAATAGCGACTACCAACCGCGAGATAGATGCTGCGGTACGCAGGGAGATTGAAGAAGCAAGGCGCAAGGCCGAAGAAGAAGCAAAAGAAGCTGCAAGATTAGCAGCAGCGAAGGCTAAAGCTGAGAACCGGGAAGTTGCAGTGCCAAAAACTAAAACTATTACCAAATCATCAAGTAATAGCGAGGTGTTGAACGCTACGCCAGAAGCAGCCAAGCTGTCAAGCGACTTTTTGGGTAACCGTGGGCGTTTGCCGTGGCCGGTAAGTAATGGCGTTATTATACAGGGTTTTGGCGTTTATTATACGCCCGAGAATATTAAAAGTGAGAGTACAGGCGTTTCTATTAAAACAAGCCCTGGCGCAAGTGTAAGGGCTATATTTGATGGTGAAGTGATTAATGTGCGTGATATTGTTGGTACTTACCTGGTGGTTATAAGGCATGGTGAGTATTTTACAGCTTACTCAAATTTGCGGTCGGTTAGTGTATCAAAAGGGCAAAAGGTAACTACCAAGCAAACAATAGGTACGGTAGCTACTGATTCAACAACTGGCGAAACCGATGTGGAGTTTGATTTGTACAAAGGATCAACACCGGTTAACCCTAAATTATGGCTGGCGCCAAATTGATTGAAACTTTGTAATATTAAAAATGTTTATATTTGTAACCTTTTAATAGTAAAATTATGTTTAGTTCAGTTTTTCTCTTTTTTGATATAGGCGGGGGTGAAATAATGCTCATCATGCTGGTGATATTATTATTGTTTGGCGGCGAAAAACTTCCTCAACTGGCCCGTGGCTTAGGTAAAGGTATCCGTGATTTTAAAGATGCATCTGAAGGTGTAAAACGTGAAATTACCAACCAGATAGATAATTTTGAAGCTAAAAAGGCAGAGCAGGCAAATACTGCAACAAGTACAACCAACCCTACCGAAACTGCGGCAGCGGCTGCACCTGTGGTAGCTGCAACTGCATCGCCGGTTATTACACCTGCACCAAATACAATGCCGGTAGCCGAGATCAGCTCAAGTGCCGAAATTGCACCGGTACACCACGAAACAAGTATAACTGCTGAAGGAGCTCATTTAAGGGAAACACCTATTGAGGGCCTTAAATCACCGCAGGAAGAAGTTAAATCATAGTATAGCATATAAATCATAATATAAAAACTTAAAAATCATGGGATTAGATTCACCAGTAATGCTCATCTTAATATTCGGCGTAATATTATTGATGTTTGGAGGTAAAAAAATTCCTGAACTAATGAAAGGTTTAGGAAAAGGGGTTAAGGAATTTAAAGACGCGCAAAACGGCGAAGGTACTACTACCAACACTACAAATACAGACGAAAAACCTAAAGTATAAGCAACGGTTTGTTTGAAAATATGTTGATTTGAAAATTTGAAGGCTAATTGCCGTACTCAATCGGTATGCTTTCAAATTTTCAGGTCATTTTATAACCTATCCCGCCCATTCAAGCGTCCACGCTTGAACTTAAAATATTTTTAGCGTCCACGCTAAAAACTTTTCAAAATCATGTTAATTTAATTCGAGATAAGCGTAGACGCTTACAAAAAACTGCATTCAAGCGTTGACGCTTGAACAGGCGACTTGCTATTTTCAAACCCGTACATCACCAAATCTTCCAATCAACAAGTCTCCAAATCAATTTAAATTTTTATTTTAGCCGCATGGCTAAATTCTATTCCTCTTTAAGTGAAATAAAGAGCGGGTTGCAAAGTGGGGAAATTACCGTTGAAACACTGGTAAAGGGTTATTTAGAAAAAATTAAACAGCATGCCCATTTAAATGCTTTTAACGAGGTATTTGAACAGGAGGCATTAACACGTGCCAATAATATTGATTCCCGTATCCAATTAGGGAACGCTGGTAAACTGGCGGGAATGGTTATCGCTATAAAAGATAATATCTGCTATAAGGATCATAAAGTATCCGCTTCATCAAAAATTTTAGAAGGCTTTACCTCTATTTATTCCTCAACTATAGTTGAGCGTTTACTGGCTGAGGATGCCATTATTATAGGTCGTTGTAACTGCGACGAATTTGCCATGGGTGCCAGTAACGAAAGCTCATATTATGGCCCGGTAAAAAACTTTGCCGATAATACCAAGGTTTCAGGTGGTTCATCTGGCGGTTCAGCGGTAGCTGTTCAGGCTGGTATGTGCCATGCCGCCATTGGCACCGATACAGGTGGCTCAGTAAGGCAACCCGCTTCATTTTGCGGGGTCATCGGTCTTAAACCTACTTACGGAAGGATTTCAAGATATGGTGTTATAGCTTATGCCTCATCATTCGACCAGGTGGGCCCGATCACAAAATCGGTAGAAGATGCTGCCCTGTTGTTGGAAGTTATGGCTGGTCCGGATGAATACGACAGCACACTGGCCCAAAAGCCTGTTCCGTCATTTAGTACCAATCTACAAGCGCCGGGGAAGAAGAAGATAGCCTATCTACAAGAGTCACTATCAAGCCCGGGAGTAGATCCTGAGGTAAAAAATAACCTGATCCAATACATAGAAAAACTGCGTGCCGAGGGCCATACTGTTAAGCCCATAGCGTTTGAATATCTGGATTATATGGTGCCATCTTATTATATTTTGGCTACCGCCGAGGCATCATCAAATCTTGCGCGGTATGATGGGGTGCATTACGGTTACCGTAGTCCTGAAGCATCCGACCTGCAATCAACCTACAAAAAATCACGCTCTGAAGGTTTTGGTAAAGAGGTAAAACGCCGTATAATGCTGGGTACATTTGTTTTAAGTGCCGGATATTATGATGCCTATTATGCCAAGGCACAAAAGGCGCGCCGCCTCATCCGCCAAAAAACAGAGGAAATATTACAGGAATACGATTTTATACTCACTCCCACCGCCCCCGAACCTGCATACGCGATAGGCAAAGAGGAGAGCGATCCTGTTGTAACTTACCTGGCCGATATTTTTACGGTGCAGGCATCGTTGTCGGGTGTTCCGGCAATTTCACTACCTGCAGGCAATAATAGCAAAGGTTTGCCGTTAGGTTTACAATTGATAACCAGGCAATTTGAAGAACAGGAATTGTTAAATTTCTCTGAATATTTCCTGGGACTATAAAAATTTAATATATTAGTAAAAATGTCGGCGCAAGCTGATGTTTCCTGGTATTAGATCCCTATAATAAATGAAGAGATTATTTACTTTTATTATCTGTTTTTTATTACTGCTAATTGTTAAAACCGATAAAATATTTGCTGCTGGCTTCATAGCTACGGCCTCCACACAAACTTTAGTCGATACTACTTTCGCCCATGCTGCCGCAAATCAGGCGCAGCTCACCGGCTATCAAAGTAATATAAAACGCCGCCTCGATTCCCTTAAAAAGGATGTTCCCTTAGATTATAACGAGTACGTACAAAACTACATTGATATTTACGCCAACAACCGCGACGAAATGGGGCAGGTGATAGGCCTGGCTAAATACTACTTCCCTATTTATGAAAAGGTTTTCCGTGCCGCGGGTATCCCCGTGGAGATAGAATATTTGTCTGTAGTGGAATCAAAGCTTGATCCTAACGCGGTATCACGGGTAGGCGCTACTGGTCCATGGCAATTTATGTCGACTACCGCAAAGCTGTACGGCCTAAGCATGGATGGATATATTGATGAGCGCCGCGACCCTGTACGTGCCAGCTATGCCGCCGCCGCGTATCTTAAAGATGCTTACGAAGAATTTGGCGACTGGTTGTTAGCCATCGCATCATACAATTGCGGCAAAAGCAATGTAGAAAATGCCATTGCTAAAGCAGGCGCTAATGATTTTTGGTCTATCCGCCAATATCTTCCGCTTGAGACGCGCAATTATGTGCCCGCTTACATCGCTGTTGCTTACCTTATGAATTACTATGGTAAGCACAACATTATAGCTCAGCCATGCAGTTTTGCGAGAAATATTGATACCGTTTTGGTTGATAGGGCCATTTCCCTTGGTAGTATTTCCAGTATCTTAAATATGGATTACAGGGTTTTAGCTTTGTTGAATCCTGCTTATCGTACACAAATGATCAAAGGCAGCCCGGCTAATCCGCGCAGGCTAATTATTCCACAATGTAATAGTAAATCTTATTCGGCGCTGTATGATGCTTTGAACAGCGGTGTTATTTCTCCGGTGTTACCTGTTCATGCCAGCTATGTTTCTTATGCTGAAGAAAAACCTGAGCACAGGCCTGCTTTTCATAAAGTAAAAAGAGGTGAAACGCTGTCGGATATTGCCGACCGCTACGGCGTTGATGTTCAGGACCTGAAAAACTGGAACCACCTGCACCACAAACCTGCTGTTGGCCAAAGGCTTAAATTAAACGGCGATAAAGAAGATGTAGAAGCATCACCAAAAACAGAACATAATTATATAACCTATAAAGTAAAACGTGGCGATACGCTGAGTGTTATTGCCGCCAAATTTGATGGCGCGTCGGTTGATCATATTAAATCATTAAATGGTTTAAAACGTGGCCAGTTACAACCAGGTATGACACTTAAAATAAGCAAAGGATAATTTAAGAGTCAAGAGGTAAGAGTCAGGATTCAAGATAAAAAATAAAATCTTGACACTTGTATCTCGGCTCTCGACTCTGGGGAATGAATCAGAGACCAAAATATAAGAAGCAAGACAAATCTATAAAACAGACTGTTAAAGTTCTGCAATAACTAAACCTTTTACATCCTGACTCTTGACTCTTAATTCTTGACTCTTATATTGCCCTAAACCTTACATATATTATCAAAAACGATGTTTTTCCCGTACCCGGTGAAAAAAGAATCGTAGTTTTGAGCCCTTGAATATTGAGAAGATGAATAATAAAACCAATCGTAAACAGGACGCTTTAAATTACCATTCAAAAGGCCGCCCGGGCAAAATACAAGTAGTGCCAACTAAGCCTACCAACTCCCAACGCGATCTTTCCATGGCTTATTCTCCAGGCGTTGCCGAACCCTGCCTGCGTATTGCCGACAATGTTGAAGATGTATATAAATATACCGCCAAAGGTAACCTGGTAGCCGTTATCAGTAACGGTACTGCCGTGTTGGGCTTAGGTAATATCGGCCCCGAGGCAAGTAAGCCTGTGATGGAAGGTAAAGGCCTGTTGTTTAAAATTTATGCCGATATCGATGTTTTCGATTTGGAAATAAATGCCAAAACCCCCGATGAATTTGTTGCCATAGTAAAGGCGCTGGAGCCAACCTTCGGTGGCATCAACCTTGAAGATATATCGGCCCCAACCTGCTTTGAAATTGAGCGCCGCCTGAAGGCCGAAATGAAGATCCCCGTAATGCACGATGATCAGCATGGTACGGCAATCATATCGGGCGCGGCACTGCTTAATGCCTGCGAGATCCAGGGCAAAAAGCTGGATAAGATTAAAATGGTAGTGAATGGCGCGGGTGCCGCAGCGGTGTCCTGCTCAAAAATGTACCTGTCGCTTGGTGTTAAAAAAGAGAATCTAGTGATGTTTGACATCAATGGCCTCTTAACTCCTGATCGCACCGATCTTGGCGATATCCGCATGGAATTTGCCACCGAACGTAAAGACATAAAAACACTGGCAGAAGCCATGAAAGGTGCCGATGTTTTTGTAGGCCTTTCAGCTGGCAATGTGGTTACACCTGATATGCTCAAGGCTATGGCTAAAAACCCCATTGTGTTTGCCATGGCTAACCCGGATCCGGAAATTGCTTATGATATCGCCCATAATACCCGCAAGGATATTATTATGGCTACCGGCCGTTCTGATTTCCCGAACCAGGTGAACAACGTTTTGGGTTTCCCGTATATCTTCCGCGGCGCGCTTGATGTAAGGGCGACTGCCATTAACGAGGAAATGAAAATTGCCGCCGTTAAAGCCATCGCCGAAATAGCTAAAAAACCGGTTCCTGAAGCGGTAAACCTGGCATACAGCACAACCAACCTCAAGTTTGGGCGCGATTATATCATCCCAAAACCGATGGATCAGCGGTTGATCATCGAGGTTTCAACAGCTGTAGCAAAGGCAGCTATTGACTCGGGTGTTGCCCGCAAGGTAATTACCGATTGGGATGCGTATGCCGAAGAACTGCGTACGCGGATAGGCAGCGATGATAAGCTATTACGTAACCTTACTAACCAGGCCAAGCAAAGCCCTAAACGCGTTGTTTTTGCCGAGGCTGATACTTACAAAATACTGCGCGCCGCTCAAATTGTTAAGGACGAATGCATTGCTACGCCGATATTGCTCGGCAATGTGGAGCGCATTAAACAAATAATGAAGGATAACGACCTCGATCTGGGCGATGTACAGATCATTGATCCGCGTGAGGGTACCGAGGAGAGTGAAAAATATGCACAATACTTATACAGCAAACGCCAGCGCAGAGGTATAACCTTGTTTGAGGCCCGCAAGCTGATGATAGACCGTAACTATTACGGCGCGAGCATGGTGCAGTTTGGCGAAGCCGATGCCCTCATCTCCGGCCTGACCAAAAATTATGTAACCACCGTTAAACCCGCCCTGCAAATAATCGGTACCGAAGATGGCGTAAGCCGTGTTGCCGGTATGTACATGATGATAACCTCAAAAGGCCCGGTATTTTTTGGCGATACCACTGTAAATGTTAACCCAACCGTGCAGGAACTGGTGGATATTACGGTACTAATAGAGCATTCGGTAAGGCAGTTTAACGTAACCCCAAGGGTAGGAATCTTATCCTACTCAAACTTTGGCTCGAATGATGGACCTATACCTGAAAAAACACGTGAGGCTGTAAAAATACTGCACGACAAATATCCCGATATGGTAGTTGATGGCGATATGCAGGCCAACTTTGCATTAAACCCTGAACTATTGTCGGATAACTTCCCATTCTCCACCTTAGTGGGTCGCCCTGCAAATACTTTAATATTCCCGAACCTTGAATCGGGTAACATTGCGTATAAGCTATTGCAGGAGATTGGTGGTGCCGAAGCTGTCGGTCCAATATTATTAGGGTTGAAAAAACCGGTACACGTGTTGCAATTAGGCAGCTCGGTACGTGAAATTGTAAACATGGTAACTATAGCCGTGGTAAACGCGCAGGAAAAATCTGCTACCGCTGATCTCGCTAAACCTACAAAACGTTAAAATATCGAAGAAACATGTACGCTTATATTGATGGTAAATTAGTTTTTAAAAGCCCTTCATATGTGGTAATTGATGCCGGTGGAGTAGGTTATCACATCAATATATCGCTCCATACCTACTCATTGCTGGGCGATGCCGAACGCTGCAAATTATACACTTGGCTCTACGTAAAAGAAGATGCCCACAGCCTGTATGGTTTTGCCGATGAAGGTGAACGCCGTTTATTCCTGCATCTGATATCAATCTCAGGCATTGGCCCCAATACCGGGCGCATGATGCTGTCGTCAATTACACCCGCAGAGATCCAAACAGCCATTGTAAATGGTAATGTAGCCCTCATACAGCGTATCAAAGGCATTGGCCCTAAGTCGGCACAGCGTGTTATTTTGGAGTTGCAGGATAAATTACGCAAGGAAGGTCCTGATACCTTAATCAGTATGCCGGCTAACAAAACGGCTAAGGATGAGGCACTTTCGGCGTTGGTGATGCTGGGCTTCGCTCGTAATGCAGCTGAGAAAGTCCTCGAACAGGAAATGAATAAAAATAAAGAGGATTTAACCGTTGAACAGTTGATTAAATCCGCCCTAAAAAACTTATAATTACTTATAATTTGATTTGACTTTTGACTAATACTTTTACGTTTAAGATCATTGTACTTGTCTTAATTTTTGCTGCATTTTGCGGACAGGAGAAGGTATTTGCACAACAGTCGCCGAACGGAAAAAGAGATTCAACATCGTCAAAAGCGCCCTTAAACCTGCAGCAATCAAATAATATGCGTTTAAGGCAAGGGCTTTTTGATCCCGACCCACCAAATTTAGTACGTACCATTGAGTATGACCCGACAACAAACCAGTACATTATGTACGAGCGTGTTGGCGATATGTTATACCGGCCGCCCCAATACCTCACCTTTTCACAATATCTGGCCTTAGTAGAACGTCAAAACGAGCGTAACTATTTTAAAAAGCTGGCCGATAACTATGCTTATCAGTCGCAGCAACCTGGCTTTATACCGCAAATAAAGGTAAGGAGCGAAACCTTTGCACAAATATTTGGTGGTGATAACATAGATATCAAGGCTCAGGGATCAGCCAATGCCACCTTTACCGGGCAGATCAATAAAAACGAAAATCCACTATTCAATACCGCGCAGCGCGACCAGTTCAACTTTAACTTTGATGAGCAGATACAGCTGAACCTGACAGGAAATATAGGCGACAAATTAACTGTCGCTACCAATTATAACACCAATGCCCAGTTCCAGTTTGATAACCAGATAAAAATGGATTACAAGGGGCACGATGATGATATTATACAGGAAATACAGGCGGGTACGGTAAGTATGCCTTTAAATACGCAGCTTATTACCGGTACACAAGCATTGTTCGGGGTTAAAACCAAACTAAAATTTGGTAAACTAACCATGACCTCCATCCTGTCGCAACAGCGGTCGCAGTCAAAAACAATTACTATTACCAATGGCTCCGAACAGGGTTCGTTTAAGCTTACTACCGATGCTTACGATGCAAATAAGCACTACTTTTTATCACAATATTTTCGCAATAATTATGATAAGGCGCTGGCAAATATCCCTATCATCAGCTCAAATATAAACATTACCAAAATTGAGGTTTGGACAACCAACCGTACCAATGTTACCACCAACTCAAGGGATATATTGGCTTTTATGGATTTGGGTGAAAATAAACCCTACAACACCCGTTTGATACAGGGCGGCCCTTCATTTTCAGGTTTGCCTGCAGGCTCGGATATTCCGGGTTTTCCGCAGCAATCGAACAGCTTGCTTAAAAACCTGCCTACTGATGCCCGTTTAACCAACTCAAACGCTATTGCCACCTACTTTAATAGCACCGGCAGTACCGATAACTATGCCAAGTTAACCTATGCCCGCCAGTTAACCAGTAAGGAGTTTACCCTACACCCGCAATTGGGTTATATCTCGTTAAATTACCCGCTGAATAACGATGAGGTGCTGGCCGTAGCTTACCAGTATACCTACAACGGTGTTACCTACCAGGTGGGTGAATTCTCCAGCGACAGGCCGGTTAATAACAATAATCCCAACGTGCTGTATGTAAAGTTGCTGAAAAATACCTTGCTGAAAACCAACCTGCCAACCTGGAAACTGATGATGAAGAACATCTACAACTTAGGTGCTTACCAGATCAGTTCAACCAGTTTTAAAATGAACATTTCGCGGTTGGATAACAGCTCAGGTATCTCGAAGCAGATAATGGGTGAAGGCAAGAACACTACCGGCAAGCTTTGGATCCAGTTAACCGATCTGGATAACCTCGATCAGCAGCAACAGAAAAAACCGGATGGTTATTTCGATTTTATAGAAGGTGTAACTATCGACTCCAAAAACGGGTTCCTAATCTTCCCCGAGGTTGAACCTTTCGGCTCCGACCTGGCGGCTAAATTCGCGCCGGGTGAAACGAGTTTGGTGAGTACCTATGTGTACCAGCAACTATATGACTCCACTAAAACCGTGGCGCAGCAGTTTTACCCGCAGCTCAACAGGTACGTAATACAGGGTACTTATACATCGCAGGGAGGTTCCGAATACCAGTTGAATGCCACCAATATCCCGCAAGGCTCCGTTATTGTAACGGCCGGGGCAACCAAGCTGGTTGAAGGTAATGATTTTACGGTTGATTACAATGCGGGTACCATCCGCATACTTAACCAGGCCATACTTTCATCGGGCGTGCCTATCACTGTTAATCTGGAAAATAACGAGCTGTTCGGCGTTCAGCAAAAATCATTATATGGTTCAAGGTTTGATTATAATGTGAACCCTAAACTAAAATTAGGCGCAACCATTATGCACCTTACTGAGCAGCCCATTTCACAAAATGAGGCCGTTGGCGATGAATCTATATCCAATACCATCTGGGGTTTCGATGGCAATTACAGCTCCGACTCACGCTTGCTTACCCGTTTGGTTGATAAGATCCCGTTTATACATACCAAGGCGCCATCATCTATAAACCTGAGCGGTGAGTTTGCCCAGCTGCTGCCCGGTACCCCGAGCTCGTTAAATTATGCCGGATCAAAAAATGGTACGGCTTATCTGGATGATTTTGAGAACAGCCAATCGGATATCGACTTGAAGAGCGCTATAAGCTGGCAGATCTCAGGCACGCCGCAGTTATTTCCCGAGTCGCAGCGGTTTAATGACCTGAGCTATGGTTTCCACCGTGCCCGCCTGGCCTTTTATAATATCGACCCTATATTTTATACCTCAAGCAGCATCCCGGTTTCACGCGCCGAGCTGTCAAAGCCTTACGTACGTGAGGTGCTGGAAACAGAGGTATTCCCCTATAAACAATCTGTAACCGGGCAGCCGCTGGTATTGCCAACACTCGATCTGGCTTTTTACCCAAAAGTGCGTGGCCCATATAACTACTCCACAACCGGTATTAACAACGATGGTACGTTACAAAACCCGGCCAATAACTGGGGCGGTATAATGCGGGCTATATCAACTACCGATTTTGAGGCATTAAACGTGGGCTATATTGAGTTTTGGGTGCTCGATCCATTTATCAACAATAAAAACAGCGGTAACCTGTATTTCGATTTAGGTAGTGTTTCGGAAGATATATTGAAAGACGGGCGTAAAAGTTTGGAGAACGGCCTGCCCGTTAACGGCGATTACAGCACCGTTGATACTACCGCCTGGGGGCGTGTTGCTAAATTACAGCCTGTGGTCGATGCTTTTGACAACGACCCCAATTCGCGTGCTTTACAGGATGTTGGGTTGGATGGTTTAAATGATGCCGACGAACGTGCAAAATTTGGCACTGTAGTACAGCGTGTTAAGGCAGAACTAACCCCGGCTGCCGCTACTGCTTTTGCAAATGACCCGTCGACAGATGATTACCAGTACTACCAGGGTCCGCAGCTCGACCAAGCGGGGGCAGGCATCCTGCAACGTTACAGCCAGTACAATGGTACCGATGGTAACTCCAAAACAGCACAACAGTCAGAGGCCTTGCTTGGCCTGCAAACATCTGCCTCAACTTCGCTGCCCGATGCCGAAGATATTGACCGCGATAACAACATGAGTACCGATGACGAGTATTTTGAGTATAAAGTACCCATCAATCCGCAAAACCTGGTAGTAGGGCAGGATTTTGTAAATGATAAGGTAACCTCAAGCGTTAAACTGGCTAACGGATTAACACAATCCTACACCTGGTACCAGTTCCGTATACCTATCAACTCTTACCAATCGGCAGTTGGCGGTATCCAGGATTTTAAATCTATCCGTTTCATCAGGATGTACATGACTGGTTTTGCTGATACCTCTATTTTACGTTTCGCAACCCTGCAACTGGTAAGGGGCGACTGGCGCGCTTATAACTCAGATAATACCGCCGCCAACGTAATTGCCGATCCTGCTATTATTAATCCTGTGCCTGATGGTTCAACACTGGTGGTTGGTACGGTTAATATTGAGGAAAACGGGAACCGCGTGCCCATCCCTTACGTGGTGCCGCCGGGTATACAACGCCAAACTAACTATACCGGTATAAACGCCAATACCAAGTTAAATGAGCAATCACTGTCGCTAACGGTTACTAACCTGCACGATGGCTACTCGCAAACGGCCTTCAAAACCTTTAATAATGACCTGCGCAATTACAAACATTTACAAATGTTTATCCACGCTGAGGCCCAGCCAACGCAACAGCTAAGAGATAACGACCTGAGCGCTTTTATCCGTTTGGGTATTGATTATGTAGATAACTATTACGAGTGCGAAATCCCATTGCAGGTAACACAGCCGGGTACTACTAATCCAAACACCATTTGGCCCGCAGTCAATCAGCTCGATCTGGAACTTTCTGTGCTTACTACTGCAAAACTGGCCCGTAACAGCGCCCGGTACAAGGGGCAGCCATGGCCGCTGAATATCCCTTATACCGTTACCGTTGGTACCTATAAAATAACCATTATGGGCCAGCCCGATTTGAGCCGTTTAAGTACGGTGATGCTGGGCGTACGCAACCCGTATAAAGCAAATAATCCAACTAATGACGATGGGCTACAAAAATCGGGCATTGTATGGTTTGATGAGTTGAGGTTGACTGATTTTAACGAACGCAAAGGCTGGTCGGCAATAGCAAAGGCCGATGTAAAGCTGGCCGATTTTGCCGATATAACTGTATCGGGCAGTAAAACAACCGCAGGCTTTGGTACGCTCGATTCTAAAATAGGCGACCGCACGCTGGATAATACCCAATCATACGATATATCGGCAAATGTAGAGCTTGGTAAATTCTTCCCGGATAAAAGCGGAGTGCATATTCCAACCTATATCAACCTATCAAACCAAACCAGCATGCCGCTGTATGACCCGGCATCGCCTGATATTGAACTGAGCCAGACACTCAAAGCCGCCACGAGCAGCAAGCAAAAGGATTCCATTAAAAACGCTGCTGAAGATTATACGCAGCGTAAGAGCATTAATTTCACCAACGTACATATTGCCAAAACAAACCCAACAGCACCAAACAAGGTATGGGATATTGATAATTTTAATGCCACCTACGCCTATACCGATTTTGAGCATCACGATTTTACCACCCTTACCGATTTTGAAAAAACATACAGGTTTGCCCTTGCCTATAATTACGCTACCAAACCAAAATATATAAGCCCGTTTGCCAAAATAATTAAGAACAACCTGCTCACAGTTTTCAAGGATATCAATTTTAACCTGATGCCTTCGAGGCTGAATTTTAGTATTGATTTTGATCGTTTCGATTCGCAAACCACGCTACGGAATAACGACCCAACCAATATTATCCCTATACCAACTACTTACAATAATACCTTTACCATAACCCGGGTATTTGGCGTAGGATGGAATCTAACAAAATCATTAACACTGAATATTGATGCCACCAACCTATCCACAGTTGATGAACCGCAGGGGCCGCTTACGGGTTTGAACAGGGATACGCTCTGGAATAATTTAAAGCACTTTGGGCGCACCATTAACTATAACCATACCGTTGCTTTAACATGGGCCGTGCCTATAAACAAGCTGCCGTATATGGATTGGGTAACTGCCAATTTTAGTTACAATACCCAATTTACATGGATGGCCCAGCCAGGATTTTCTATTGATGACCCAACTTTTGAGGTAGGTAACAGTATACAAAACAGGCGCACTATTGAGTTCGACCCTAGCTTTAACTTTATTACCCTGTATAATAAATTCCCGCTGTTACGGCGTGCACAAAAGCCCGATGGCATGAGTAAGCTGAGCAAAATTTTATTGGGCCTGTTAACCAGTGTTAAAAGCATAAATGCTACCTATACCAAAACAGAAGGTACTTACTTGCCGGGATACCTGCCGTCATCCACCATATTTGGGGAGGACCCAAGTTACAGCGCGCCGGGTATCGGTTTCTTATTGGGTAGTCAGGCCGATATCCGACCACAGGCTGTAGCGAAAGGCTGGATCACATCAGATACCTTGCAGAATCAGTTATACGTGCAGTCGGTAAATGAAAACCTGCACTTTAGCAGCACACTCGAACCTATTCCGGGTTTGCGGATTTTGTTAACAGCTTTCAAAACACAGGATCACACCTATCAGTCTAACTTTAAATACCTGCCTACCACCAATAGTTTTGAAAACCTTTCGCCTGTAACTACCGGGGATTACAGCGTATCGTATCTGACTTTGGCCACCGCGTTCTCAAAAACAAGTGGTATCAACAATACATCGGCTGTTTATGAAAACTTCCTGAACGATCGTAATGAGATTTCGGCCAGATTGGGTAAAACCAATCCGAACTCAGTCGGGAGTGTAGCTGGCTTTGCCGATGGTTATGGTCCTAACTCACAGGATGTACTGGTTCCGGCTTTCCTGGCGGCATATACAGGTAAAGATCCGGCAAAATCAAGCCTGAGCCAGTTTCCTGATATTCCTATCCCCAACTGGCAGATCACCTATAGCGGACTGGCTAAAATTCCTTTTATAAGCCAGATATTTGATTCGTTTGATCTGAAACATGCCTATTCATCAACCTATAATGTGGGTGGATACACCACACTACTGCAATATTCAGAAACAGATGGCAGTGCAAGTTCAAGGGATGTGAATAACGACTTTTTGCCTACGTACCAGTTTTCGCAGATCACTATATTTGAGCAGTTTGCTCCGTTATTGGGCGTTGATATGCGGTTCAAAAATAATGTAACGGCCAACTTTAGCTACGCGCAAAGCCGATCATTAAGTTTAAGCTTATTGAACAGCCAGCTGGCGCAGCAAAATGAGAATGATGTGATCTTCGGATTTGGGTATAAGGCCAAAAACTTCAGGTTCCCGTTTGGTTTGTTTAAGGATGTGATATTGAAGAACGACTTAACATTTAACCTTACATTTGATCTTCGCGATACCAAAACCCTAATTTACCAACCCGATGTACTGGCAGCCCAGGTATCATCAGGCTCGCAAAATATCACCTATCGCCCCGAGATCGATTATTCCATTAGTCAGCGCTTTACGGTAAGTTTCTTCTATGATTCTAACATCACAAGGCCATATACATCGCAAACCTTTACCACATCGTTCACCAATTTTGGCTTCAACTTAAAACTGCTGCTGCAATAAATTTATTTCTGCAATTCTTTTTCATGCTTCTTTTCAGCACGCTGTTGCTGTCTCAATGCTTTTTTAGTGAGGCGTTCCTGCTTTTTCTGCTCCTTTTTGTTCTTCATTACGGCAATGGCGTCCACGGTTTTTTTATCGAGCCCTGCCGATGGCTTTATACCGCTGAACAAGGTTTGCCATATCGTTTTAAAGAAAGGATAATCGGCAGGCCGTACAAAAGTTAAATTAAATGATCTTGGTACGCCGCCCGGCTTATCAGGGTTATCATGTTTAAGGATGAACAGATTGGCATAAAACGTCTCAATTATCTTGCTTTTAAGCCCGTAGGTAGAGTCGGGTTTTAATAATTTTACCTTCAGGTCGTTATATAATAATTGCAGGTGTCCCCTTGATATTTTACTGCTACCTTTTACATCAAAGCTAAGGTCCTTTACAGTTCCGGAACTGATCTTAACCATAGCCAATGGCATAGTCGCCGGGTTCAAGGCCCCCAGGCCCATAGGGCCCAGGTTACCTTTGTAACTAAAGGCGGCATCCTTATCCGTTAAATTGAAGTTGAACACCACATTAAGCAGTCCCCGATTCATAAAATACGATTTCAGGTATACGGTGCTTATGTTATTTTTTGCAAGGGCCTCCTTATTATTAGTGATATTTAAGATGCTGCCCGTTGTGTTATTAAAGGTGATGGTACCGGTTTGACTGGATTTTTTATTGAACTCACTATAAGCAATATCATATTTTTTTATATGGATGGTATCAACTTTAACCTCAGTACTAAAGCGGCTCAGCGCAACAGTCGGAAAACTTTTTGTTCTATCACCTCCCGGATCTTTGACACCGTTAGGGTTACCAAAAATGGAAAGCATACCACCTTTTATCATTATTTTTGATGCCGATATCTTTCGGTATTTATGGTAGCCCAGGTAATCAAAATGATTAAGTTGTAAACTATCTACACTAAGGTTATAGCGGGTTTGGTGGCTTTTGTCAAAAAACGCACTGGCCTTAATGGGCGTTAACCTAAAGCCCTCTACGTTCATTTGTGAGGTTAGGGTTGATAGTTTAAGATGATTTAATTTGTAGGTATATAAGCCGTTTGGCGTTTGCCCGGTATAATTATTTACCTCAAAAACTATCTCCTTACAATAAAGCAGCCTTGATTTATCAGTTTGCGTAGCCGAATCTATCAGCAGGTCATTGGCGCTCAGGTTCATTTCCTTTAGCTCGGATATAGCTACTTTATTGCCCGAGTAATCGCTGTATTTCAGCTTCACATCGTTTAAATATATGGCACCTATATGCACCGACTTAAGGCTCTTTGAGATCATTTCCCATGGCGTACGGCGGTCCTTGATCACCGTATCGCGGGTATGGTTCAATTGATAGCTTACCTTTAGTTCCGGGCTGCTTAAAATTATCTCTCCAATGTTAAGCTTGTGATGAAAGTATAAGGCAAGCGGGTGAATGTTATTTAATATCAACCTGCGTAAATGCAGCTCAACCAGGTTATTGGGTGCTATGTTTTGTTTTTTCCGGCGGTTAAAGATTGCCGTATCGGGCTTTAGAGTGATGTTATAAAAAATGAGCTGCCCCTTGAGCACGTGCAGTTCAGCGTCACTAAAATCAACGCTGTACAAACTATCGCTGCTGCTTAAAACCACAGTTTTAACACGCGCGGCCAGTATTGGCGACCAATACTTATTGATGAAAAACGATAAAATTAAAACAAGTGATACTATTGATAGTAAAATAACCGCGCCTATTTTGTGGTGCCTGCGTAACGCCATTCTTTAATTTTTTACTTTGAGTTTTTTGTTTTTATCTCCTTTGGCGTTTTACCTGTATAGCTGTGCTAAATCAGCACCGGCTTAAATTTAATTCTTATACGTATTATTATGCGCAATGGTATATACTTATAACAACAAAAAACACATTTTGTTAAATGCTGACAATCTGTCACGCTATATTTAAATTTTATGTATTTTTGCGAACTAATTTTGTTAAAAATACGATGGATCTATTAATTCCGGATAAAACACATGATGAGGGCAGGCAAGGTGAGGCTTTATTGTTAGAACCGGTTGCCGGAAAAAATACCGGGCGCAAATTATATATTGAAAGTTATGGCTGCGCCATGAATTTTTCTGACAGTGAGATAGTTGCATCTATTTTGCAGGAAAAAGGATTTGAAACCACAACAGATTTTACCAATGCCGATGTGGTATTGATAAACACCTGCTCCATTCGTGAGAATGCCGAGCAGCGTGTGCGCAACCGCTTAAAAGAGTTTACCCAAGCCAAGGTTAAAAACCCGGGTATGGTGGTTGGTGTGCTGGGTTGTATGGCCGAGCGTTTAAAATCAAAATTTTTAGAAGAAGAAAAACTGGTGGATGTAGTAGTAGGCCCCGATGCTTACCGCGACCTGCCCGGCCTTATAGAACGTGTTGACGATGGCCAGAAAGCCGTAAACGTACTATTATCCCGCGAGGAAACTTATGCCGATATCAGCCCGGTGCGCTTAAACAGCAATGGCATTAACGCTTTTGTATCCATTATGCGTGGCTGCGATAACATGTGCTCGTTTTGCGTGGTGCCATTTACTCGAGGTCGGGAGCGTAGTCGTGAACCGCTATCAATAGTAGCTGAATGTACCGACCTGTTTAACCGCGGCTACCGCGAAGTTACTTTGTTGGGTCAGAATGTTGATTCCTACAAATGGAACCCTGAAAAACAGGATACCAAAGCAGAGGAACAAAAACCTGTAATGGGCATGGACCTGCTGGAGAAAGTGCTTTCATCAGGCGAGGACCTGGGCGAAACACAGGATCAGGCTTTGGAAGAAGTTAAAGAGGGCGTAACTTTCGCGAACCTTTTAGAGATGGTTGCACAGATCAGTCCTGAGTTGCGGGTTCGTTTCTCAACATCACATCCAAAAGATATTACTGACGATGTATTATACACCATAAAGGCGTATGATAACATTTGCAAATATATTCACCTGCCGGTGCAGTCAGGCAATACACGTGTATTGAAACTGATGAACCGCACCTACAGCCGTGATTGGTATATCGACAGGATCAACGCCATCCGCCGTATTATCCCTGAATGCGCCATATCAACCGATGTGATCACCGGGTTTTGCAGCGAAACAGAAGAAGAGCACCAGGATACTTTAAGTATGATGGATTATGTGCAATACTATTTTGCCTACATGTTCATGTACTCCGAAAGGCCGGGAACATTAGCCGCGAAACGTTATGCCGATGACATTCCGGAGGCAGTTAAACATCAGCGCTTAAAAGAAGTGGTAGCCAAACAGCAGGAACATTCGCACACGCGTTTAAAACAATTGGTTGGCACAACACAAAAAGTACTGATAGAAGGTTTCTCCAAAAAATCCGACAAAGATTACAGCGGCAGAAGCGACCAGAACACAGTAGTAGTTTTCCCGGTAGGGGAAGGCTACAAACCAGGGCAATATGTGAACGTGCGCATCGATAGATGTACCACGGCCACGATGATTGGAACAGTTGTGTAAGGAATCAAGAATTAAGAAGTCAAGAATCAGGAAAGACAGAAGAGATAGATGAATCATAATTTTAAGAATCTAAAAGTTTGGCAACGATCTATGGATTTGACTGATTTAGCTCATTATTATATTGAAGACTTGCCCTCGAAAGAGAAATATAATTTAATTGACCAAATAAACAGGTGTTCTTGTTCAATCCCTTCAAATATTGCTGAAGGGTCGGGAAAACGTACTAACATACATTTTGCTGAATTTTTAACAACTTCGCTAACATCATCATTTGAGCTGGAAACTCAATTATTGATATGTGAACGAAGAAAATACGGTGATCTAAACAAGTTAATGATTGCTTAGCACTTACAGCTGAAGTGCAGAAAATGATCTTTACGTTTAGAGAATATATATTAAATCAATGAAATTTTAGCCAGGAGTGAAGCTATCTTGATTCCTGACTCTTAATTCTTGACTCTATTAACTATGGAAATACAAGAAATTAAACAGCGCTTCGGCATTATTGGTAACTCGCCATTATTAAACCGGGCAATAAATATAGCCAACCAGGTATCGCCTACTGATATCTCGGTATTGATTACCGGCGAGAGCGGCAGCGGTAAAGAGGTATTTTCGCATATCATTCACCAGATGAGTCCGCGCAAGCACGGGCCGTTCATCGCGGTTAACTGCGGTGCCATACCTGAGGGTACTATAGATTCCGAACTATTCGGTCACGAAAAAGGCGCTTACACAGGTGCTGTTGGCGAACGCAAAGGGTACTTTGAAACCGTAAATGGTGGTACTATATTTTTAGATGAGATTGCCGAAATGCCATTAGGTACACAGGCACGTTTACTGCGTGTTTTGGAATCGGGTCAATACATTAAAGTTGGGTCATCCAAAGTTGAGAAAACCAATGTGCGTGTTATAGCCGCCACCAATGTTGATGTTTATGACGCGGTAAAAGCAGGCAGATTTAGAGAGGATCTATACTATCGTTTAAATACTGTTCCGCTGCGCATACCGCCTTTACGCGACAGGAAGGAAGATATCTTCCTGCTGTTCCGCAAATTTACATCTGACTTTACCGATAAATACCGCACGCCGCCAATTCAGCTGGATGATGATGCGCAGCAGGTATTGATCAACTATTCATGGCCCGGCAATGTTAGGCAGCTAAAAAATATGGCCGAGCAATTAGCCGTATTGGAAACCGATCGTATTATTACCGGCCCGACATTGCTCACCTACATCCCGCAGGAAGTAAGCGGCAGAAACCTGCCTATGCGGATAGATCAGCAAAAAGAAGATTTTTCGGAGCGTGATATATTATACAAGGTATTGTTTGATATGAAACGCGATATGGTGGAGCTTAAAAAACTGGTAGCCGATATTGTGGAACATGGCGGTGTATCACCAAACTTTGCCAACAATTCGCAGGCTATAAACCAACTGTACCGTGATATTGAGTTGCCCGGTAACCCTGATGCACAATTTACCCTGCAACAGCCCGTTAATAACAACAATAAGCCCGATGCCTTCAACATAACGCACGATCATGAGGAAGTGGAAGAATCGTTATCGTTGGTTGAAAAAGAATCGGACCTGATACGCAAGGCATTAAAAAAGCACAAAGGCAAACGCAAGCTCGCCGCTAATGAGTTAGGCATATCAGAACGTACATTGTACAGAAAAATAAAAGAATTAGATTTATAGGATAACAGGTAGATGAAAAAATTATTCGGAATTTTTATCGCGGTAGGCTTTTTGGTTTTTGTTCTTCCTGCATGCACGTTCAAGCTCAATGGCGCCTCAACAGTAGGTTTAAAAACAATATATGTGGGCTATTTTGAAAACAACGCGCCCTTTGTAGTAAGTAACCTGAGCCAGAATTTTACGGAGGCCCTAAAGGCACGTATCCGTTCAACAACTAACCTAAGCATCATACAAAACCAACAGGCCGATTGTATTTTAACGGGCACTATTACGGGTTATAGTATAGCCCCGGTATCTATCCAGGCTACCACGGGTAATGCCCCGCCAATTGCCGGTGCATCGGCATTAACCATTACGGTTGAGGTAAAGTATGTGAACAATGTAGATAAAAAGCTGAGTTACGAGCAATCATTCAGCGAGCCTGGTAACTTCACCGGCGACCTTACCGGCAGCAAGCAGGATAACCTGATAGCTACCCTTAACCAAGCCCTCACCGAAGATATTTTCAACAAAGCCTTTGCAAGTTGGTAAGCAATTCGTAGTTTCAACCACGTGAATCAAAATTTGAATAACCGGCGGACAGAGCTTTTATGGGAATTGGTGGACAACCCTGCAGCCAAAGGTGCAGAGTATGCCTATAATTTGCACCAGTTAGTTAAAGACTATCCGCAAAGCGGCCTTTTACAATCCTTACTTTTATATGCAGGCGATGAAGAAAGCTTACCGCGTGCAATTGCCTATACCAATCCTCAGTTATTATATAAGATAGTTAATGACCCTGACGGCTTGCTCGCGGTTAGTCCCGATCAGATCGTTAGCCTTAATCATACCTATCATCAGCCGGAACAGGCATCCGCAGAAACAGAAAGCGAAGCCTTACTGGAAAATCCTGAATATGCGGTAATACCTGTTGAAGATAATGAAGCAGTTGAGCAGCAGGATGAATTGCCGGTTGCTATTGATCCTAATGCCGAAGAACAAGTTTTAACAGCAGAACAGATAAGGGAAGAAGCTGCGGCAGATGAACAGGCAATAGCCGAAGAACAAGCTATAATCGAAGAAGAAACCAGCAATATTGTTGAACCGCTGATAGAGCTCGAAGAAAAAGAGCCGTTGGTAGAGCACGAAATTGATGATGAGATCTTCGACGAAATACAAAGCATAGAAGATATAAACCAGTCGAATGCGGATGAGTACGATGAGGATGAGGTTTATGATGAGATACAAGGCATAGAAGGCATAAACCTGTCGAACATACGTTACGATACACCGGGTCATAAAGAACCGGAGCCTGTTGCAGATGATACCCCGGATGTGCCTGTTATTGAAAACGCAGAAACTACAGAGACCTCGCGTAAGCCAAACCGAAACGCTGAAGAAGAAAAGCTGATACTGGGCAATATTGCCGCTACCGACTTTTTTGTTTTTGATCGCGCCTTTGGCGATAAAAAGAAAACAGATACCGATGTTGCGATAAACAAGCCGGAACCTGAAGCAGAACGCCTAACGCCTTATGCACACAACATCCCGGCTAAGTATGTTAACAGCAGAAAGGTATCAAAGTATAACGATGATAAAATGCCTTTCAGCTTTTTATGGTGGCTGAATAAAACCCGTAAAGAGCACTCAGGCATATATCAGCCCTATGTGGAGTTTACGCTTGATACTACCGAAACGATAAAGGAAACCGCGCCTGCTGATGAACTGCAACAGCAGTATGTTGAAAATATTTTTCACCTTACCTCAGTTGAAGAATTGGACAGGAGCACCGGGCTGGTGCCTGTTGAGTTTGACTCCAAACGTAAGGAGGATGTGATCATAGAACGCTTTATGCAGGAAGCCCCGCAAATAAAGCCGCAAACCAGCGATAAACTGGATAATGAGAACAAAGCCAGGAAAAGTTCGGAAGATAAGGATGAGCTGGTAACTGAAACTTTGGCGGTTATTTATGCCGACCAGATGCTGTATCCTAAAGCTATTGCAGCTTATAAAAAATTGATGTTGAAATTCCCGGAAAAAAGCCGTTACTTTGCAAGCCAAATTGAAGAGTTAGAAAAGAAAACTAATTAATATAAAGAAATGTACATTTTATTGTTGATCCTTGTTGTCATAGTTTGTGTCCTTTTAGGATTCATTGTTTTAGTACAAAACCCTAAAGGTGGAGGTTTGTCATCAAATTTTTCAAGCTCATCTCAATTAATGGGTGTGCAAAAAACCGGCGACTTTTTAGAAAAAGGTACCTGGATTTTAGCCATTACCCTGATGGTTTTATCACTGGCAATTAACGTAGGCGTAAAACGCGGTGTTGCTGCTACTGATGATAATAACAAACAATTGCACGAGGCTATACAAAAAGCTTCAAAACCATCAGGCACAGGTGCTGCGCCAACTGCATTGCCTCCTGTTCAACAGCCACAACCACAAACAACCCCTCCTGCTTCAAAATAATCGGAGTGTATAAAATATATTAAAGGCCCCGGTAATTTACCGGGGCCTTTTTAGTTAAAATAATATCCGACTGACATGATGACATTAGTATGTTAAGATGTTGTTAGGTATAAAATATTAATAAATCCTAATCTGACAATTAAACAGCATTTACACGCTTGGCACAATTGATGAGCTAAAGCAATCAAACATAAAACTTTTATAAATTTAAAATAGTTATTAGTATGTCATTAAACGTTAAACCTATTGGAGACAGAATTTTAATTGAAGCTGCTCCGGCTGAGACAAAAACTGCTTCAGGTATCTATATTCCTGAAACTGCACAAGAAAAACCTCAATACGGAACTGTAGTAGCAGTGGGCCCGGGAAAATATGCTGATCAAACAGGTACATTAATACCTATGACAGTTAAAACAGGTGATAAAGTGATCTATGGTAAATTTGCCGGCCAGGAATTCCCTATCGATGGTAAAGATTATTTAGTAATGAGAGAATCTGATATCTACGTTATTTTATAATGTGTGAATTATTGAATTAGTGATTGAGTGAATCAATTTTAGTTCAATAAGTCCGTAATTAACATGAAGGATTGATATATGAAAAATAAAATATCAATCAATTATTCAATAAATCAATAAGCCAATAAATAAAAAAAGACATGTCAAAACAAGTTAAATACAATGTTGAAGCACGCGACGCTCTAAAACGCGGTGTTGATATTTTAGCTAACGCGGTTAAAGTAACCTTGGGCCCTAAAGGTCGTCACGTAATTATCGATAAAAAATTCGGTTCACCGGCTATCACTAAAGACGGTGTAACCGTAGCAAAAGAAATTGAATTAAAAGACCCTATTGAAAACATGGGCGCTCAAATGGTTAAAGAAGTTGCATCAAAAACTGCTGATATTGCAGGTGATGGTACTACTACTGCTACTGTTTTAGCACAGGCAATTGTTACTGCAGGTATTAAAAACGTTGCAGCCGGTGCTAACCCAATGGATTTAAAACGCGGTATTGATAAAGCGGTTAAAGTTGTTGTTGAAAACCTAAAATCACAAAAACAGGATGTTGGGGATGATTTCAGCAAGATCAAACAAGTAGCATCTATTTCAGCAAATAACGATGAAGTTATTGGTGAAATGATTGCTGACGCGATGAAAAAAGTTGGTACTTCAGGTGTGATCACTGTTGAAGAAGCTAAAGGAACTGAAACTGAAGTTAAAACTGTTGAAGGTATGCAGTTTGACCGTGGTTACCTTTCTCCTTACTTCGTAACCAACTCTGATAAAATGGAAGTAGAACTGGATAACCCTTACATCCTGATCTACGATAAGAAGATCTCTTCAATGAAAGAATTGCTTCCTATCCTTGAAAAACAAGTTCAAACTGGCAAGCCATTGTTAATTATAGCTGAAGATTTAGACGGTGAAGCATTAGCTACATTAGTAGTTAACAAGATCCGCGGTTCACTGAAAGTTGCTGCTGTAAAAGCACCAGGTTTTGGCGATCGTCGTAAAGCTATGTTAGAGGATATCGCTGTGTTAACCGGCGGTACCGTAATATCCGAAGAAAGAGGTTACAAACTGGAAAGCGCTGATCTAAGCATGTTAGGCCAGGCTGAAAAGATCTCGATAGATAAAGACAACACAACTATCATTAATGGTAACGGCGATGCTGAAACTATTAAGGGCCGTGTTGGTGAGATCCGCTCACAGATTGAGACTACAACATCTGATTACGATAAAGAAAAATTACAGGAACGTTTAGCTAAATTATCAGGCGGTGTTGCTGTATTATATATCGGTGCAGCTTCAGAAGTTGAAATGAAAGAAAAGAAAGACCGTGTTGATGATGCATTACACGCAACCCGTGCCGCTGTTGAAGAAGGTATAGTTGCTGGTGGTGGTGTTGCTTTCATCCGCGCAGTTGCAGCTTTAGCTGATCTTAAAGGTGATAACGAAGATGAGAACACTGGTATCCAGATCATCCGTCGCGCTATTGAAGAGCCTTTACGCCAGATCTGTGAAAACGCTGGTATCGAAGGTTCAATAGTAGTTCAAAAGGTTAAAGAAGGTACTGGTGACTTCGGTTACAACGCACGTACCGACAAATACGAAAACCTGATTGCAGCTGGTGTTATCGACCCAACTAAAGTAGGCCGTGTAGCATTAGAAAACGCAGCTTCAATTGCAGCGATGTTGTTAACCACCGAGTGTGTGTTAGCTGACGATCCGGAAGATGAAAAAGCTGGTATGCCACCAATGGGTGGCGGCATGGGCGGCATGATGTAATCATAAAGTTGAAAGTTGAAAGTCAAAAGTTCGGAGGTGATCCGGGCGATTGACCGAAAGCTACCGACTAAAATAATATACACTAAAACCCCCTGTCTGATATTTCAGACAGGGGGTTTTGCTTTGAATATACCTGCTTGGTCATTTTAAAGTAAGCGGATGGTCATTTATTAATCAAATGATTGATTAATAAATCCAATCGTAAGTTTTTAGCGTAAATTTGAATAACATTTCTGATACATCATAAAAGAGGCATAGGATTTGAATAAACCAGAACATGAAACATCTAACAGAAAAAACAAGACACATACAATCCCACATAGTTGAGTGGGTGTTCTTTAAAGGCCCTGAGCTTTTTATATCTATCTACGGAAAATAAATATTTTTTTAACTTCGCGGCACCATGAAGCTAACGAAGTTATACGATAAGGCCTATGATTGGCTGCTTGATATCGGTCCGAAAATAATAGTAGGATTAATAATATTATTTATAGGCATTTGGCTTATAAGAATGCTGAGAACGCGGCTCCGCGCTCAGATGTCCAGAAAGAAGATCCACTCTTCACTTCAACCATTTTTTCTTAGTTTAACCATTACCTCGCTTTATGTTTTATTGCTTATTGTAGTAATGAATGTAATTGGCCTCGAGCTAACTGTATTCACCACCATTATCGGTGCATTTGGTGTAGCGGCTGGCCTGGCACTATCTGGCACGCTGCAAAATTTTGCGGGCGGGGTGTTAATACTATTGCTCAAGCCCTTCGACCTTGATGACAACATCGTAGCGCAGGGGCAGGATGGCATAGTAACTTCTATACAGATATTTTATACTGTATTGCTCACGTTTGACAATAAAACAGTGATCATCCCCAACGGTAAGCTTTTTAACGAGGTGATAGTAAACGTAACCCGCGAAGGTAAACGCCGCCTTGATTTTGAGATAAAGCTGGGCTATGTAGCCAATGTGGAGCAAGTAAAAGCAGTTATATGGAATGCCGTTAAAGGCACTGCAAACGTATTGAACGATCCCCGTAACAGGGTAGGCGTATCCGCATTGGAAATTGACGGCGTTAAGTTTGTAGTGAACGTATGGGTAAACCCCGGCGATTTTGGCGCAGCTAAACTCGCCCTACAGGAAAAGATACTGAATGATTTGGTAACAGCAGGTGTAAAGCTCCCGGGAATGTAACTTTCACCGCTCGTCATTGCTGTGAGGTACGAAGCAATCCCCGACTTTGCATATCAACATAAAATGTCATTGCTGTAAGCGATAGCGCGGCAACCTCGTCGCGTTTAATATACAAGCGACGAGGTTGCTACGTCGTTCCTCCTCGCAATGACATGTAAAGTATCTTTCTATATCTTCTGCTTAGCCTTAATCTCCAAATACCTGTTAATAGTGTTAACCGTAAGATTTTGAGGCGTGCTTAAAATAGACTGTATATTATACTTTGCCAGCTCTTTTACGATCAGTTTTTTATCATAGGCAAACTTTTCGGCAATGGTTTTTATGTAGATGCCTTCCACATCATCAGCCGGTTTTTCGCTGATCTTCTTCAGTTCCGTGTTCTCAAAAAACACCACCACCAACAAATGATACTTGGCTATCCGCCTTAAAAAAGGCAATTGCCGCTGCAAGGCCGACATACTTTCATAATTGGTGAAAAACACCACCAAACTCCGCTGCTTAATTACCGTACGGATAGTTGCATAAAGCAGCTCCATATTGGTTTCCAGGTAGCGGGTTTTCTCTTTGTATAAAACTTCCAGTATCTTATTGATCTGTGTTGGCCTGCGGTCGGCAGGGATAACGGAGCCTATCTTTTCGCCTGCGGTAATCAGCCCTGCTTTATCTTCTTTTAGTAAAGCCACGTTGGAGAGTACGAGGCTGGCATTTATGGCATAGTCCAGCAGGCTTAATCCCTCAAAAGGCATCTTCATGGCCCTCGACTTATCTATAATACAATACACATGCTGTGCTTTCTCGTCGGTATAGGTATTGGTCATTAAGCTGCCCTGGCGAGCGGTGGCTTTCCAGTTTATGGTGCGGTAATCATCGCCCTGTACATAGTTCTTCACCTGCTCAAACTCCATGCTATGGCCTAATCGGCGTATTTTTTTTATGCCGATCTCCGACAGATTATTGGAGATCGCCATCAGTTCATATTTACGCATCTGCAGGAAGGATGGGTACACCGCCAATGTTTCTGCCTGTTTAATGTTATAGCGCCTCCTGATGAGCCCTAATGGCGATTGTACGTACACCCTGATATCGCCAAACTCATATTCGCCACGCTTGGTAGGGCGCAGTAGGTAGTTAATTATTTTACGCTGGCGTGGTTTTAAAAAGGTCTTAAACAAAATATCCCGCCGCTGAAACTGGAAGGGGATTTCATCAATAATGCCCGCGCTTATATTAAAAGGATACCAGTTTTCAATAAAGATGCCCAGTTCATTATCATCGCTGTTGCTTAAACGGTCGGGTGCATGGCGCTTTGCAAATACGCCACGTTGTGTGCGGTAAAGCATGAATATATCAATAATAACAAGCGCCATCAGCGTATAAAAAACCAGCTCGGGTATTACGCCCAGCCACGGAAAAAAGAACGCGAATAAAAATAGCACCACACAGCATCCCAACAAGGTGAACAGCCGGTTAGTTAAAAACAGGTTCTTATAAAATAAGCTGAATATTTTTTTCACGTATAATTATTGATTTTTAGCTTTAAGCTTTCGCCTTTTAGCTTTCACCTCTACCTGGGTATTTCTATCTTCTGTATCAGCTGTGCCACTACATCATCAGGCGTAATGCCTTCCATTTCCTTTTCGGGGGTAAGCATAATGCGGTGCCTTAAAACCGGGGCTGCCACGTAAATGATATCCTCAGGCGTAACAAAATCGCGCCCGTGGATAGCAGCCAGCGCCTTAGCAGCATTAATAATAGCCAGCGACGCGCGCGGCGACCCACCCAAAAACAATGATTTGTTATTACGGCTCTCATTTATCAGCTTGGCAACATAAACGATCAGTTTATCCTCAACATGAAAAGCCTTCACCTGTTGACGAAGCGATATGATCTCCTGCCCTGATAATACTGGTTTTATGTCATGCAACTGGTCAACTGTTTTATGTTGATGCTGCTGGGTAATGATCGCTATTTCTTCATCAAGTGATGGATATTTCACCTCAATCTTAAACAGGAAACGATCCAGCTGCGCTTCGGGCAGGCGATAGGTTCCTTCATGTTCAACAGGGTTTTGGGTGGCTATTACAATAAAAGGTTCATCCATTTTATAGCTATGGCCATCTATGGTTAACTGGCGCTCTTCCATTACCTCAAACAATGCCGATTGCGTTTTGGCCGGGGCACGGTTTATCTCATCTATCAGCACAATATTGCCAAAGATAGGGCCGCGTTTAAACTCAAAATCGGTGGTTTTAGGGTTGAATACCGATGTGCCTAAAATGTCAGACGGCATCAGATCGGGCGTAAATTGTATGCGCGAGTATTTCGCATCAATTGATTTTGCGAGCAATTTAGCCGTTAAAGTTTTGGCTACGCCGGGCACACCTTCAATTAATATATGCCCATCGGCCAGTATACCTGCTATCAGCAGGTCAATACTATCCTGCTGCCCTACGATAATTTTCGCAAGGGTAGTTTTTATCTGATCTACAGCAGCACTAAGCTTGCTCAAATCGGTTCTTTGTTCAAATATTTCGTCTTCTTCCATCATTTACCTGGATTGAATATAAAATTGTTCTATGAGTTTGTTTAAGTGTATAAGTTCCTTGTCGTTAATGCGGTCCTGCACATTTATGTAATGCAAAAACTCCACAAAGTCGTTAGCGAAATCAGGATCGAGGCCTAGTTTGGCTGTTAATGTTTCTGTAAATTCTTTATCCAGTTTATTGGTTTTTAACTGGCATTCATCGCGCAGATAGCTTAACAGGTAAAGCACCTGTTTTTTTGCGATGTTATCGTTATTCCGTTTTTCATAATAAACCTGGCCAACAACATTCACAAATTCGAGCGTTGAATTGCTGAGCGGCTCAATAACGGGAATAATGCGCTGCCTGCGTTTTATTTCATACAGCACAAATATGAGCAGGCTGAAAATGGCAATGTAATAGGCCCATTCCAACTCTGGGTGACTCAAAAATACCCGCATCGGCGAGCCATTTTCATCATCGCCCTGGGTATAATATTGGTCCCAGGTTATTTTTTTTGTGCTCTTTATAAATGATAAAGCAGTAGCGGCATATTCTGCACCCTGTGGTTTAAGCAAGCTGTAATTGCTGAAAAATTTGGGGTTCGACAACAGGTATAACGATCCTTTACCGATAGTATATTTTATAAAATCAGCATGATGTTTTATGTCCTTACCTAAAATTGTGGCTTTGGTGGTATCAAACTTGCTGAAATAAATATCGCCCATGCCTTTCCCAATGGCATATGTTTTTTTGGGGTTAAGGTAAGGGCTCACAAAGCTTACCGGCATGCCATAATTCCTGGTGAACTTAAAGTAGTTTTCGGTATTTGTTGTAATGCCCAGGTTTTTTTCAAACAAGGTGCCGAAGTCCTGTGCGGCTATAAATACATCATTACCCTTTTTTAAATATTTTTCCAGCTGATTGTAATCGGGCTTTGAAAACTCAATGTCATGACAGATGATCACATACGATGACTGTTTTATCGAATCCTCTGCAATTACATTATAAACGGGCCGCCGGTACGGAACTATAGTATCACCCGGGAAAATATCATTCAGGCGGTCATAAAGTATATAGGCACCATATGGGATCTTATCCTTAGTACTTAAGGTAGCTGTCCAGTCGATAGGGGTTGGGCGATTGAACTGGGCAATTATATAAACTACAAGCAATGCCCCGCCAATAATCAGATATGCGCGTAGACTCTTCATGGCAATTGCTTTTTAAAGTCCTGAAAAAGCGCGTCGATATTACTGAATGCTTGTTTATCAATACCGAAGTTGCCATACCAAACATATTCAAACTGGCGGGTGATCAGTTTAAAGGTTTGCTGCTGGCCGGGGTCAGTAAGTTCATGTATATAGGCAGTGTTTGTTTTATCAATTTGCCATTGTATAAGCTGCATATCGCTTAATTGCTTAAGGCATTTTAAATAAAGCAGGCGCACAGCCAGGCGGTAATTATTCTGGGTGATGGCTTTTTCTATCTCATCATCAAAATTTATTTCATGTATATTTTCCAGCGATTCGCTGTAAGGTACATCAACTTTTCGTGCCTCACCGCGCCATAGTTTAACCGGGTCGATGCCGAGGGATTTTGATATTACGTAGATTAATAACCCAACTGCTGCAGCTATTAATACATATTCAAGTATGGTGCCTCCATAACGGGTATATTTAATCCAACCGAACAGTTTATTCCATACCCATGCCCAAAAACGCGTCCAGAGGGATGTGTCGTCCTGGGCCTCGTTATAATTAAAATTTTTATCGGCTCTGAATTTATCTACAGCCGATGCATCAAATTTCTTTACCTGGATTTTAGAAGTATCAATACGTTCCTGGGCGGGCACTTTTTTAACGGCGGCCTTTTTTACATTAGCACGGGCTATATTAAAAAATAGCAGGGTAATAATAAACGCAAAAAATGTGGCAATAAACCTGTGCATATATTTAGTATTCCTCAGCAGGCAAGCCTGTATCGGCATTATCATCCTTACCTATTTTCTCAATACGATCAAGTAAACCAAGCCCTTCTTTTTCTTCCGACAAGGTAAAATAACACATACATATAGCTATTGATAGCAAAGCATAGGATACGGTAATAATGCCGCGCAATACACTGGAAATAATAAGAATAGGCAGTGTAAAAGTTTTTAGAGAAAAGAAGCTGCTGCCAACGGTAACTACGGTTGCAGGTATACTGGCAATACCGGCAGCCATGCCCACAATTAGCCCCATAATAAATATCACCCCGAAGGTGAACCACCAATTATCCTTAATTAATTTAAAGCTTTTATTAAAGGCATAGTTAAACGATGAGTTTTCAATAACTATTATAGGAATGATAATGTAAAAAATAGGTATTAAATAAAAGCCCGGGATAATGCACATTACCAAACCGACACAAATCAATATAGTAATTAGAAAACCGCTGCCGATGGCCCTTAAAAAGTAATACTTAAAATATCCCCATACTTCATCAAACGTTGGCTGCTTATTGCCTTTTTGTAGGTAAACCGATATATAACATAAAGTTGTAACATGAATAAACGTTTGTGTTAAAAGGGCTATAAACGCGTTTACAGCAATACTTACAAAATAGGACACAGTATACTGTGAAAACTCGGGCGAATGTGTAAAGCTGCCGGAATACATATCAGCCATGCGCAAATAGGTAAACACGTTTGATATAACCGTGGCAAGTAAAAATATACCAGTTATGATGAGCAACGAGATGGTAAGCGGTTTGAAATTTTGCTTATAAAAAGTAAAGGAGTCGCTAATGATCTGACCAAAATCGCGCGTTTTTCTTAATTCAATAGGTTGGTTCATCTACGGCTAGGTTTTTGGGGTTTAGTTTTCGGTTTAAATATGCAGGATATAATATAACATACCAAATAATAAAAGCGGCCGAGCTTAATAATATGCCACCGCTGAGCCAAATGGGCATTTCGGTACGGCGGGTTAAAAAGCTCTCGATAAATGCGGCGGTAATAAATATGGGTATAAGACCAATGCCTATTTTAAGGCCATCCTTTGCCGCGTTTTTTAATGATACCATACGGGTAAATGTTTTTGGGAACAGGATACTGTTACCCAATATCAACCCGGCGCCGCCAGCTATAATAATGGATGAAAGTTCAAGCGTGCCATGCAGCCATATCACTAATACAGATTGCAGGCCAAATCCTTTACTGGCAAAATAGTACTGAAACGAACCCATCATAATACCGTTGAACATCAACTCATATATGGTGCCGATGGATAGGAATATACCCATCACAAATGTCATCAGCTCAACCCTTATATTGTTTGATGCGATCATCAGGAACATTAATGATGAATCGCCCTGTTTATACACGCCAAACGGGTCGCCTTTGGCAATGTTCTCGTTGGTCATGTTTACATAGTCGTTACCGAGTATTGCCCGCAGAAATGTGTTGTCATATTTTGCTGATAGCCATCCCATCAAACTAAAAACAACAAAAAACAAAAAGGAGTACAGCAATTGCCTGCGGTGTTTGTAAAAAATCAGCGGCAGCTCATACTTCCAAAAGGTGATGAACCGGTTGGTTTTCTCCTTACGGTTTTTGTAGATGGATTGGTGGAAGCCCGCGGCAAGCCCGTTCAAATATTTTGTAGTTTTTGATTTTGGATAAAAAGTTTTGGCATAAGCAAGATCATCGGTAATACTTATGAAAGATTCGGCAAGCTCATCAGGGTCGCTTGTTTGTTGTTTTTCATAGTCTTTCCACCTTTGTGTATTTTGTTTAATAAACAGGGCTTCTCGCATTTATAAGGGCTTATTTTTTGTTCAAAATACTCACAAAATTTTAATCTGCAACTATATTTTCAATAACAATTTTATATTTGTTAAACATGGAAACTATTAGCGTACGCACCACCCAAAATATTGATATTGATTACGAGATAGGCGGCTTAGGCGAGCGCATATTAGCTTACCTAATTGATCTCGGAATATTTATCGGTTTGTTTATTATTGGGGCCATTATAGGTACAATATCCTCTGCCGGAGCTTATATGGCAGTTTTTCCTTTAACAGTCTTAGTATTGTATGTTTTTTACGATTTGGTGTGCGAGACATTCCTGAATGGCCAAAGCTTCGGCAAACGCATCATGAAAATAAGGGTGATCAGCTTAAACGGAGCGAGGGCCACATTTGGCCAGTATTTGCTGCGCTGGCTTTTTAGGATGGTTGATTTTGGGCTTACCAGTGGTATTGCCGCGTTAATTTCGGTAGCGGTATCAAAAAAGGGTCAGCGCCTGGGCGATATGGTTGCCGGCACTGCTGTAATAAAAACATCACCACGCACAAAAATGGATAATATTGTTTTTGCTACTACTAATGATAGCTATCAACCTGTTTTTCCGCAAGCGAGCCAGTTAAGCGATAAAGATATCGGGCTGATACATGAAGTAATGAACAATTATTACAAATCGGGCAATGATACGCTGGTTTATACCATGGCCGATAAAATGCGGGACTACCTATCCATCACCCTGCCACCCGATATGAACAGCATGCGGTTTTTACAAACGCTATTGAAAGATTATAGTCATCTCACATCTCAGATAGAGGCATTATAATGCACGTATAAACCATGTATTTTTACTACATAACTGATAAATATAATAGAGCCAGTAATTACGTAAAAAGTTTTTTTAACTACGTTGTTCGAATTATCCAGCTTAAAATATTTATCGGCTAAGCCGTATGCGAAAAATAGCATAAGCGGTATAGCAGCCGGATAAAGTGAGAGGCTTTTATGCAGATCGCCTTGCAAAAGGGCAACAACAGCGCGCTGAAAACCGCATCCGGGGCAATCGATTCCGGTAAAGTATTTAAAGGGGCAGGGGAGTAAATGATTTTGCAGCCAGCTAATAAAACCTAACCGGCTGCAAAATATCTGTATAGTCAGCAAATTCAATAACATTAAACTTGTGGCGGAGGATTGGTATTAAAAGGATCCTGGAAATTATTTGCGTTAAATGCTAACGCGCCATCGGCAGATGGCCCAAGGTATTTACTGCTTCCAAAGCCTAAAATTGGGAAAAATATAAATGGAAGAATAACTAAGCCTAAAGTAAAGCCTTCGCTGTAGCCAAAACTTTTGCTTACCAGGTTAATGGTCCATATGCCAAATATTAAGCTGGTACAAGGGAATAATATTAAAAATATCCACCATATAGGTTTGCCTATTATTTCAAGCATTATTATATAATTATAAACGGGTATAATTGCAGCCCATCCTGGTTTGCCAGCCTTTTCAAAGGTTTTCCACATACCGGCAACGGTAATAATATATACAATTATCATTGGGATAAAAAGAAGGCCAAGAATGGCAAATACAAGCCCTGCACTTGCAGGCGAATTAGGATCGTAACTGTTCATTGTTTTGTGTTTGTGGGTTTAATGGTTAATTACTTGCAAAATATAAAAATTATATGATGCAACAGCAGGCGGAGAAAATTTTATTTGGAGGCTTAATAATACCTTATTGTTGTAATTTTGAACCATGCAGAGAGAGCAGATATCCGTATTTGATATGTTTAAGATAGGCATAGGGCCGTCAAGTTCACACACACTTGGCCCCTGGCGTGCCGCGCAGCAGTTTGTACAACTACTGGAGCAACAAGATGCTTTACCATTGGTTGAAGGTGTACGGATCTTACTCTACGGCTCACTCGCCAAAACAGGCAAGGGCCATGGCACTGATATTGCCGTACTGCTGGGCCTGAGCGGCGATGATCCGGTAACCTTTGATGTAAACGAGATTGACAATAAGATCAATCACATAAAAACCTCACATAAGTTAATATTGGGAGGCACACAGGAAGTTAATTTTAATACTGATGATGACCTGCTGTTCCTGTTTAATGAAAGTTTACCCTATCATCCCAACGCAGTAACCTTTCAGGCATTGTTAATGGGCGATAAGGCTATATCAGCTACCTTTTATTCCATAGGCGGCGGCTTTGTGGTGAGGGAGGGTGATCAGGGGCAGTCAAAAACGGAGGTAGACCTGCCTTTTCCAATTGATACCGCCAATGACTTGCTGCACTGGTGCATGAAAACGGGATTGAAAATATCAGAAGTGGTAATGGAAAACGAGCTGGCCTGGCGCAATGAGGATGAGGTGCGCGCAAGTGCGCTCAACATTTTCAGGGTGATGAAGGAATGTATGTACCGTGGATGCCATACCAAAGGCAATTTGCCGGGTGGGTTAAATGTATCGCGCCGGGCGGCCAACCTTAATAAAAAGCTTATAGGTACTAACCCTTACAGCAATTTTGATGAATGGGTAACAGCCATACGCCAAACCGGCGAGGGCTTTAAAAATATACTGGATTGGGTAAGTTGCTTTGCCTTAGCCATAAATGAGGAAAATGCCTCATTTGGCAGGGTGGTTACAGCGCCAACTAATGGCGCGGCAGGTGTAATACCGGCTGTATTGCTATATTATATAACTTTTTGTGATGGCTATACTGATGATAAGGTGATCCGTTTTATGTTCACGGCATCAGAAATCGGCAGCATATTTAAAAAGGGTGCTACCATATCGGCAGCTATGGGTGGCTGCCAGGCGGAGATAGGCGTATCATCGGCAATGGCTGCCGCGGCTTTAACCGAATGCCTGGGCGGGACACAGCGCCAGGTATTAATGGCTGCCGAAATTGCTATGGAGCATCACCTCGGCCTAACATGCGACCCGATAGGCGGCCTGGTACAGGTGCCTTGCATTGAGCGTAATACCATGGGTGCCATAAAAGCCATAACCGCATCGCAACTGGCCCTGCAAAGTAACCCCGAAAATGCTAAAGTGAGTCTGGATGCCGTAGTACGTACCATGTGGCAAACTGCGCAGGATATGAACTCGAAATACAAGGAAACATCTGATGGTGGTTTGGCGATAAATATACCGTTGAGCTTGCCGGAGTGTTAATCCCCTAACCCCCTGAAGGGGGAATTTACTTGTCACCCGCCCCTTCAAGCGTCCACGCTTGAAGGCGCGGAGTATATAAATTTTTTAATTACTCTTATTCAGCTGCGCAGCAACCAATGGTTCAAGCATATTTACCCATAAGCCATACATGATGCCCGACGGATGCAAACCATCCGGAGCTATTAACTGTGAATCGTTAGCTGCCTGCCTTGAAATTGATGTGATATTAAGATAATGGACACCAGCTTTGTTACTGATAGTTTCATTAATTTTATTAAACTGATCAATTTGCGGGCCTATAGTAGCATCATTTCCATCCGCAAATGGCGTAACACCATAATCGGGTATCGATAAAACAAAAACTCGGTTAGGGTCGCCCTGCGCATAGCTGATGGCTGTATTTAGTACCTGCGCAAACTTTATGGTGTAATTGGCCTGGCTCATGTCCTGATACTGGTCATTAACCCCAATTAACAAGGTTACAAAACTGTATTTTTGGGTTTGAAGTGGGCTGACCGCTATGGCAGCAATCAGTTCATCGGTTGTCCAGCCGGTTACTGCAATAATATCCGGGTTATGGGTTTTAAAGCCTGCCCCGGTTAATGCAGTAGTTAATTGATAGGGGTAAGACTCCGCTTGCGATACGGATTGGCCAATAGTATAAGAATCTCCTAAAGCAAGATAAGTAATGGAATCGGTGGTCATTGCTTTAACTGGGTTAACGTTATCAGTGTAAACATAAGGTTTAGCCTCATTTTTTTTACAGCCGAATAGCGTAGTAAGACTAATTAAAATTATCTGTAATACTTTCATATCGATATCTCCATATCAAACAATACGGAAATATGATGTGTAAGGATTTTTTTTACTTCATTAATATCAACTTTTCTTCCCAGCTCACGCTCCATCGAGGTTACATCTTTATCATCAATACCGCAGGGGATCATATTTTTAAAATAATCCAGGTTGGTATTAACGTTTAGCGCCAGGCCATGCATGGTAACCCATCTGCTGCAGCGCACACCCATAGCACATATCTTGCGGGCCTTATCGTTGTCGGCATCAAACCAAACACCAGTGTAACCGGGATAGCGTCCTGCTTTTAAACCATATTCGGCAAGGGTAAGTATGATGGCTTCTTCAAGCGTTCGTAAATACAAATGTATATCGGTAAAAAAGTTATCTAAGTCCAGTATCGGGTAACTCACTATTTGCCCCGGACCGTGATAGGTAATATCACCACCACGGTTAACAGGGTAATAAACGGCATTCTTTTCTTTCAGGCCCTGCTCGTCTAATAATAAATGTTCGGCTTTGCCGCTTTTGCCGAGGGTATATACATGAGGGTGCTCGCAAAAAATAAGATAGTTCGGCGTTATATCATTATCCTCAACGGGTGCTGCATCCGGCGTAACTGCCACCTGCCTGTTACGGATCTCTGTTTTTAATTTAACGGTGCTGTTAAATATTTCTTCCTGCTTATCCCATGCCTGCTGGTAATCTATCAGCCCCCAATCTATCAGCTCAACCTTTTTGTTTTTCATTTATCAGCCCTTTACATATCCTATCATGTAGTCTTCATACTGCATGTATTCAACCTTATAATCGTTTTTTACAGGTTCTTTATCCAGCGAAACCTGCAATGTGCCCTGCTCCGCAAATTTAAATGGCTCCAGTAAAATGTTGTTCACAAATGATACTTCTTTTTGTCCGTAACATTTATAAACCGCTTCTTTGGCGCACCAGCATACATACAACTGCGGAATGCGGTTTTTATCGGTAGCAATAAAATCCATTTCCTCGGGGCGCATAAATTTGTTGGCAATGCGCTCCACCTTTTCCTTTATCAGCTCAATATCAATCCCAACCGGGCTTTTCTTACTGATCATTACCGCGGCATAATCAAAAGAATGACTCATCGAGATCTGGAACGGCATGTTCACCAGATAAGGTTTACCATGCGCGTCAACCTTACAATCAATAAACGCGTCGGTGTTCAGCATTTTGCGTAAAAGCACACGCGTACCCAGCCAGTGCAAGTGGCGCTTGCCCTTGCTTAACTGTTCAAAATACGCCTGTTCATCGGCATCTAATTGTAACTGGTTATACAATTCATCTGCTTCTTCCTCTATTTTCCAGAGGGCAAATTCAGTGTCATCATCAACCCGTTGGCGGTATGCTATAGCCATAAAAGTAAAATTGCAAAAAGGATGGCAAACTTATGTCAAATAATTCTAATTTAGCCATATAACATCTTTAAATATGATATTATCAGACAAACGCATCCTTGAGGAAATTGACAAAGGCACCATTATTATTGAACCTTTTAAACGTGAGGGCCTGGGCACCAACTCCTACGATGTGCATTTGGGCAAACACCTGGCCACTTACCGCGATAGGGTGCTGGATGCAAAGCTGCATAATGAGATAGATTATTTTGAGATCCCTAAGGACGGATTTGTTTTACAGCCCAACACCCTTTACCTGGGCGTAACGCTTGAATATACCGAAACACATGCCCATGTGCCTTTTCTGGAAGGAAAATCAAGCACCGGCCGCTTGGGTATTGATATACATGCCACCGCTGGTAAAGGCGATGTAGGTTTCTGCAATACCTGGACACTGGAAATATCATGCGCGCAACCCGTGCGTATTTATGCGGGCATGCCTATAGGTCAGCTTATTTATTTTGTTGTTGAGGGCGATATTGAGACCCTGTACAACACCAAAGGCAACGCCAAATACAACAACCCCACCACACGCCCTGTTGAAAGCATGATGTGGAAGAATAAGTTTTAGTTTTAGAGTCAGGAATCAAGATGCAAGAATCAGGAAGGAGTAAAAATCTTTATTCTTATATCTTGGCTCCTGACTCTTGCTTCTTACATCTTGATTCTTGCATCCTGGCTCTTTCCCTAAGTAACACATTTGTTATACAACCGCCCGATATTATTAATCATAGATAATTTATTTTTATGCAATGAGTTACAAAAAAATAATTGCAGGACTATTGCTTATCGGCAGTATAATAACTATAGCGGGTTTTATTAATGCCGATGAATATTCGATAGAAAAAATAGCGGAGCAGCTCAATAAGTGGAAAGAGAATTACGCGCCCGAAAAGGTTTACCTGCAATTTGATAAGCCTTATTATGCCGTTGGCGATGATGTATGGTTTAAGGCTTATGTAACTATAGGGAGCAAACATCAGTTATCAGCCTTAAGCGGTGCTTTAAATGTAGAGCTCATTGATGATAAGGATTCCGTAAAGCAAAGCGTAAAGCTGCCCCTCATAAACGGCCTGGCCTGGGGCGATTTTGCTTTATCCGATACATTAGAAGAAGGCAACTACCGCATAAGGGCATACACTAATTATATGCGTAATGCCGGCGAGGATTATTTTTTTGATAAGGCCATTACCATTGTTAACTCAACCACCAATAAGGTCTTTACAAAAACAACCTATACCTACACCACCCAAAATGGCAAACAGCAGGTAAATGCTGCTATCAATTATGCCGATTTGAGCGGTACACCGTATGCAAATAAGGAAGTACGCTACACAGTTGAACTGAATGCAAAATCAGTAGCCAAAGGGAAAGGGATAACAGATGATAAGGGTAATATCAATGTTTCCTTTACCAATCAGCAGCCTGCCGCATTGCAGTCGGGGATGATAGCTACCACCATTAAGCTGGATGATAAAAAAACAGTTACTAAAGCTATCCTTATAAAAAATACATCAGCTAATGTTGACGTTCAGTTTTTCCCGGAAAGCGGTAACCTGGTAAATGGTGTCAGATCAAAAGTAGCTTTTAAGGCAACCGGTGCCGATGGCTTAGGCGCTGATATAAAAGGAACTGTTGTTGACGACCAGAATAACACCATAACCACTTTTGATATCCAGCACCTGGGTATGGGCATTTTTAATCTTTTACCAGCTACAGGCAGAACATACAAAGCCAATATCACCTTTGCCGATGGCTCAACTAAAAGTTTTGATCTGCCCAAAGCAATTGATACAGGGTTTGTTTTAAGTATCGATAACACCGATCCGGATAATGTTAAACTAAAAATATCAGCCAGTCATGCGCTGCTTGCGAGTAATCCTGATGATACCATAAGCGTTATGGCACAAGCCGGTGGGCAGGTATATTTTGCGGCGCAGAGCAAAGTGAGCAGCAGCAATTTTACGGCTTCTGTATCTAAAAGTCGTTTCCCTTCGGGAGTTGTGCAGTTTACCTTGTTCTCATCAAAAGGGGAGCCTTTAAACGAGCGGCTTGTATTTATCCAGAATCCCGATCAGCTTAAAATGGATGTAACCTCAGCCAAACCAACCTATGCGCCGAGAGAAAAAGTTAAGATCAGCCTTAATGCGCAAAGCGCCGATTCAAAACCAGTTGTAGGCGCTTTTTCTGTAGCTGTTATTGATGAAACAAAGGTGCCGTTTAAAGAAGAGGATGAAAGTACCATACTATCAAACCTGCTGCTTACATCGGACATAAAAGGGTATGTAGAAAAGCCGAACTATTACTTTACCGTTGTAAATGAAAAAACCAAAGCCGACCTGGATGTACTAATGCTTACACAGGGCTATCATCGCTTCGAATGGAAAAGGATATTAAAAGATGATATGCCACCATTGGCTTATGAACCCGAAAAAACCTTACATATCAGTGGACATATAAAAACATCGGGGGGCAAGCCTGTTCCGCATGGGAAGGTTACTTTGCTGGCCATTGGTGGTGGTACATTTTTTATGGATACCGTAACCGATGAGCAGGGTAAATTTTCGTTTAATAATCTTGTATTCAGGGATAGCGTGCGGTTTGTGATACAGGCACGCACCAGTAAGGACAGGAAAAATGTAGAAATTGATCTTGACGATATAAACCCGCAAAAAGTTACTCAAAATAAAAATGCGCCCAATATGCAGGTAAGTATAAGCGATGGCTTATCTGCATATATGCAAAACAGTAAAAGCTATTATGATGCGCAGTTAAAATACGGATTGGGTAACCACATAATAGCCTTGAAAGAGGTTGTTATAAAAGACAAGCGGCCCGCTGCTTTAAAACATTCTGATAATTTAAACGGGCCGGGCAATGCCGACCAGGTTATATTAGGTGATAAATTATTGGGTTGCCCAACGCTTAGCATTTGTTTACAGGGTGTGCTGTTTGGTGTTACTTTCCGCAATGGTATACCTTATTCAACAAGAGGCGGGGCTTTAACCATTAATGTTGATGGTATGTTTCTGCAAAACTCGGAGTACGATATGATCAATACCAACGATATTGCCAGCATTGAGGTATTGCGTACACCTATGTATTATTCAATATACGGTAGCCAGGCAGGTCCGGGTGGTGTAATATTGATCACCATGAAAAGGGGCGATGAGGATCATTCCTATTTAAGCCGCCCTGCACCCGGCATTGTTACCGTTTCGCCAAAAGGTTATTATAAGATCAGGGAGTTTTATTCCCCTAAATATGATGACCCCAAAACCAACACAGCGGTTGCTGATCTGCGCTCAACCATTTACTGGAACCCTGATGTGATTACCGATAAAGATGGTAATGCTTCATTTGATTTCTTTAACGCAGGCAGCAAAGGCACTTACCGTGTAGTTATTGAAGGTATTGATAGCGACGGGAATATAGGCAGGCAGGTGTATAGGTATAAAGTGGAGTAGTTTAGTTTGCAGTTAGCACTATACTTATAGAGCCTTTATGAAACTTACGAAGTTTTTAAAACTTCATAAGTTTTTGAAGTCAACAAAAACCATGTCATTGCGAGGAGGAACGACGAAGCAACCTCGTCGCGTTCAATATGCGAGCGACGAGGTTGCCGCGCTATCGCTCGCAATGACATGTATTATTAGCTACCTATTTAGCTAAAGAAAACTTTCCCCAGAAATCAACCGACTTACTCATTTCGCTATTATCAGGAGTGTTGCCGCCACCACCGCCGCCGTGTCTTCCACCGCCGCCGCCATGTCGTCCGCCACCACCACCCATGCCACCGCCGCCGCCCATACCGCCGCCACCACCGGGTTTGCCGCCGCCATTCTCGCTATCGCCGCTTGGTTTAGGGCGCTGTACACCGTTTATCTTAATGTTAAATGCCCACGGGCTTTTCATTAGGCTTTCAGCATGAAAGAATTTTAAAGGGATTGCAGCCTCACAAACCAGGTTACCCGCATCATCATAATTTATGGCAGTTTGTATGCCGTAGGTGTTTGATGTAGTAATCATATCATCCTCAATATCCTTAAAGCCAACAACCTTAATGCCCCTTAACGAAGTTATACGCTCACGCATCAGTTCGTTGCGGTCTTCCTGGCTTATTGCATCTTCATCGCCTTCAGGGCGTTTAAACGGCACAGTCGCACTGCCCTGCACGTTCAGGGGGAATGTTATGCTAAAGGTTTCTTTCTTTTTTCCTTTTGGGTCGATGCTGAAGGTTAAGCCCGCATTTAATACACGACCAATCTCCGATTTCTCATAGATCTTTACAGCCAGGTAAATGGTATCCTGACTATTGGCCATCATATAATTAATGTGTTCTTCCGGACTGTAAAATTTAAGACTGTCGCCCCAATCCCTTATGTCGCCATCAACAGTTAAATGCGGTGCTGGTGGTTGCAGCCTAAGGTTTACATCAGTTTGCGCGTGGCATACCATGCTTGCCAATAATTGGATCGTTAAAATACCGGTAATGTAAAAAGGAAATCGTTTCATTATTTAATTGTGATGTTTGCTTATTTTTAGAGCGATTTTATGATCTATAGCTAAACCTTAAGAGAAAAGTTCATTACGGGCTATTTTTCGATCATCATTTCACTGCTAAAATTCCCCCTTGAACAGAATTTTAGCGGTTTTATTATAGTTTTTAAGTAATTTTACAGTTACATATGCCAACTGAAGTACAGGAAGAAACGTTCACACTCGAGGAGTTATTGGTAGGCTTGAAGGAAACTCACCGCCTTATTTTATGGAACGATGACGTTAATAGTTTTGATCATGTGATCTACTGTATGATGAAATACCTGGATTACTCCGAGGCCCAAGCCGAGAAAATTGCCTGGAAGGTACACAATGAAGGCAAATGCGCCGTATTGGAAGGTTCCTTTACCGAAATGGAGATCTACCGCAAAATTTTACAACAAGAAGGATTGACTGTTAGCGTTGAGTAATATTGTTGTTTCAGTTCAATTCTTTATATTAAGCTAACATTATTTTAATACAACGTAATTTGTCTTTGCCACTCAAAGGCAATTACTTTACTCCTGTAATAAGTATTTTTTTCTTTATTGGCTACTATTGTGTGTAAATAATACACGTAAATGAATACGTATTAGCGGTTTATATATTAAGCTATTGATATTGTTATATTAAATTTTTTATAAATAATAAAAAACCAGAATTTATCCAGGATCTTTTTCTATTTATTTAAGCTTAATACTGAGGTTATTTTATGATTACATAGCCAAAGTTTCTTTGCAGCTGATTTAATTCAGCACAAATGAATATACGATTACCTCTTTTAATACTGCTTTTTTGCTTCCTCTTTAGCTTCGCGAATGCGCAGCGCGTAATAAAAGGAACTGTGGCCGATAAGAACGGTCAGCCGCTTATCGGCGCAACCATCACCCTTACTAATGAAGCATCAGGCAAAAAGGAATATACCAGTGTGGGCCTTAACGGTGCTTACATTTTTAAAAATGAAAATGGTATAAAATATGTCATCAGCGCCAAATATATTGCTTATGAGCCAACTGAAAAATATTTTGAGCTTGCCAATGGCCCGGTAACCACTATTAGCTTAACACTTGAGGATAAGAACAAAGCCTTAAATGAAGTTGCAGTAACCGACCACGGCAATCGCACCACCGATCAATCGGCATTAAATTCCGAGCGCAGATCGGCAGTGGTATTGAACGCGGTATCGGCCCGTACTATTGAGGCTTCGCCAGATATTTCTATAGCCAACGTTACCCAGCGCGTGTCAGGTGTTTCGGTTGAGCGCAGTAACAACGGTGAGGCGCAATACGCCATCATCCGCGGTATGGATCAGCGTTATGAATATACATTGGTTAATGGTATCAAGATCCCGAGCCCTGATAATAAAAACCGTTACGTTCCCCTTGATATTTTCCCGGCTGATATAGTTGACCGTTTAGAAGTTTCCAAATCATTAACAGCTAATATGGAAGGCGATGCTATTGCAGGCGCTGTAAATATGGTGTTAAAGGATGCGCCTAATGATTTTACGGTTACAGCTAACATAGGTACCGGCTTTGCCAATAACTTTTTTAGTGGCGATGGGTTTACCAAATTCGATCATAGCGCCAGTTCAACTACTTCACCACGGGTATCGGGTAATAGCAACGCTTCCATGAGCGATTTCCCGAACAATCCTTTTGATTACAGTCAAAAGAAAGTACCGCTGGGTGGCATATTCGGATTAACAGTTGGTGGCCGTTCGGCTGATAAAAAGTTTGGAGCAATAGCTACCTTAAGCTATCAGAACAGCTATCGCCAAACAAATGGTGTGTTCTTTGCCTCATCCACCAGTGAGCAAGACGGCACGCCGCAATTAACCAGCGAGGAAAGCCGTACTTATGATATCCAGCAGGAACGTACCGCAGTGATCACCAAATTCGATTACAGGTTTAATGCTGATAACAAAATAGCGTTGGATGCGGATTATATCAACCTTACCCGCAACGAGTACAGGTTTACTTCGGATACCAGCTTATTAACCAGCCATACCCAACCCGGCGTTGGCGATGTAGGCCAAAACTACCACAGCGACCGTACGGTACAGCAGATCTATAATTTCGACCTGCATGGCGAGCATAAATTATCTGATAAATGGAAACTGGACTGGTCGGCAGTTTACGCAAAAGCTACAGCCAATGAGCCAGATCGTGCCGATCTATATATTACCACAGGAGCGAACCTGAATCCTACTACAGGCGTTATCACCCAATCGCCGCAGCGTTTGGTTACAGATCCAGAGGCCATGACACGCATATTCGCCAAAAACTCCGACCAGGATAAAAGCGGGTATTTGAACGCGACCTATTCACCAACAGTTTTTGGCACCAAGATTGATTTCAGCGCGGGCGGTATGTACCGTGATAAAACCAGGAGCAGTACTTATGATGAGTATGATATAGTTACCGCCGCCAGCAATGCCACCCAAACATATAATGGTAACCTGGGCGACAATACCTTTACTGTACAAAATCCTGTCGGTAGTCCGTCAAACCCGCTAAACTATGATTTTACCGAGAAGATAGGCGCAGGCTACGGTCAGTTTAAATTTAACATAGGTAATTTATTAGCCATAGGCGGTGTACGTTATGAAAATACCAGCCAAAGCTGGACGACAGGCGCACCTGTTAATAATGTGATTGGCGCAACCGGATCTATCAACTATTTTGATGTGCTGCCAAGCTTAAACTTAAAGTATACGCTTGATGATAAACAGGACCTGCGCTTTTCTTATTATTCAGCGATTAGCAGACCTAACTTTTATGAGCTTGTACCGCACTCAGTTGGCGACCCTGATGCTGATTATCAGGAGGTGGGTAACCCTTACCTGAAAAGGATCACCTCAAATAACCTTGATCTGCGTTACGAATTATTCCCGGGTGCGCTCGATCAGTTATTGGTAGGTGCATTCTACAAAAGCATCCAAAACCCGATTGAATACGCGGTTACACTGGCCCCGGGTGCAGCCTCAAACAACTATGTTTTGGAGCCTGAAAACTTTGGTAATGCAACCAACTACGGTTTTGAGCTGGACGCGACTAAATACCTGAGAGATTTCGGGATCAGGTTAAACTATACCTATACTAACTCTGATATCACCACACCCAAGCTGTTGGATTATCGTGATAATACTGGTAACCTAACCCACAAAGATGTATCCCAAACCCGTCCGTTGCAGGATCAGTCGAAAAATATCGGCAACCTGTCGTTCCTTTACAGGAATGCTAAAAACGGGTTTGATGCACAGGTTTCAGCAGTATATACCGGATCACGTATTTACGCGGTATCGCCTTATCTGGATAACGATATCTGGCAAAAAGGTTTCGTAACGCTGGATGTCTCAGCAGAGAAAAAGGTGTTCAAAAAGTTCTATATCTACGCGAAAGCCACCAACTTAACCAATACACCTTTAGAGCTGGAGATCCACCGCCCGTATACACCGCAAGCTAACGTGTTCGACTATCAAACAGTGGGCAAGGATGTATTTATCCGCAAGGATACTTATGAGCAATACTACATTTTGGGTATCAGGTATAAACTGTAATATAACGATGATGAAAAAATATTTTAATATAATAACAGCGGTTGCCATACTACTATTTGCAAGCGCATGCCATAAAGCCGAGACTTTCAAAATATCGCAGCCAACCGTACAGGTAGGTAATATCATTAAATCGGATACCCTGAGTGGTACCGTAAAAGGAACATTATTAAGCGGCAAAACCTACTATTTTGCCAGCAACATTACTGTAAACGGCGGCGATACCCTGTTAATGCAGGCAGGCTCAAAACTAATTGCCCTTGGCGATGGTAAAACCGCGGCTACAGCTCCCGAAATTTTTGTACATGGCACATTTATAAGCCTGGGTACAAAGGATAATCAGAACTATATAACAGTAAGTAACTCCGCGCAATTACATTCAGAAGCGGGCCAGCAAAACTATACGAATGTTTTCCAGGGATGGTGGGGTGGTATTTTTTGTACGCCAGGCGCTGCAGCTACTGCTGAAGATCCAAACCCGGCGGGTGGCGATTTGATCATTAAATGGACACACCTTGAATTTGCAGGATCGCCCGCAGGAGATGATGACAATCATGCTATTTATGCGGATGGCGACCCACGTTGGACCATTTACTTTGCCAATATTACTAAAAACTTTATCCTGGAAGATTCATGGATCTTTGGCAGTAAGGATGATGCCATGCGTGTAGCAGGCGGCCATATGGATATTATGCGTAACACCTACGAACTATGCGGCCTGGCAGCAGGTGAGGCCTGTAATATAAAGAGTGGTTCTGTAGGCGATGTGGGGTACAACATGATCATCGGCGCGGCAACCAATGCCTTTAAAATATCAGATGCGGGCAGCACTGGCACCCAATGTAACATCAACTGCTATAACAATACCATTGTAAACTGCGGTTTCAGGCAAAACTCAACCAGCGGCCACGGTGGGTCTATCGACTTTGAGAAGGCAGCTAAAGGTAATGCCTACAACAATATGATCATCAATTGCGCCATAGGTTTAAGGGTATTAAGCAGCTCTGATATTACTAACGTGCATTACAACAACCAGCTTTATTGTGGTTATAATACTGCCCTTGTTGCCCAGTTTAATGCTACTGATGGCAAATCTACATTCCAGTCGGGCGATATTTACTCGGCTACGCCGCAGCAAAACGACCCGTTGTTTTATGGCTTTGATGTAAATGCCTATAACTATACACAATTCCCGGCACCAGCAACGGCTAGTAACCAAACACCGGCTATAGTAATGGTTGGTACATCCAGTTTCAGGCCAAAAGCGGCGTCACCTGCCATTGGCAAAGCAAGTACAACGGCTGTATCATATAATACGGTAACATCTACCGGAACATACGGCGCGACAATTACAGCACCGAGCAAGGATATAGGCGCTTACCAGTACGATGGTACAGGTAATCAGCATTAAGAAATATTTTTGAAGAATATAAAATAATCTAAAGGGAGACGCAAAATATTGCGTCTCTACGGCGAAAATTGAATGTGTAGAGACGCAATATTTTGCGTCCCTCTGTTTGTGTGTATCCTGTTTATTTAAAATATGAAAAGATCATTATTAATTATCCTTTTTATAATCGGTTATCATACCGCGGCATCGGCCCAAAATTGTAATGTTGATTTTTTAGGTACAAAAACGCTTTATAAAAACCCTGCACAAAAATATACACCCGCACCTGCTGGTTATTCCCCGGTTTTTATAAACCATGTGGGCAGGCACGGTGCACGGCATTTAACCAAGGATGTAAAAACAACTTTTGCCTATAATTTATTGATGCAGGCCGATAGTGCCAACGCCTTAACCGCCGATGGCAAGAAGTTAAAACAAATGGTTATTGCGTTGCAAAAGGTTGAAAAGGGCAGCACAAAATTTATATCTGCCGAAGGCAAAAATGAATTAGAGGGTTTGGGCGAACGCATGTACCTGAACTACGGTAATGTATTTAAAGGTCAGCAGAACCTAAGCATAGCCATAACCAAAGAAGTACGCACCAAACAAAGTGCCGATGCATTTTTACAGGGATTGAACAGCAAACTAAAAGATACCGCCCTAACAAAATTTTATAATGATGATACCGCGCTGCGGTTTTACGACCTGTCGCCTGCTTATAAAAGTTTTGAAGATGGGGTTGATAACGGATCGGTTATGCTGGCATTGCAGAAAGCAGCTCGCTTTGATGAGCTGAATAAGGCTGTTACAGCAAAATTTTTTACTGCTGATTTTTTAGCTAAACAAGCACTTACAGAAACGCAGGAAGAAAAGTTTACCGCCGATGTATTTGGTTTTGCTACCATTGTTTACTCGTTGAAGGAGGAGATAGAACAAAAGAGCTACCAACTTGCCGATCTCGATTTTAAATCATTCTTCAGCTGGGATGAACTTAAAAAGTTGGGTGAACTGGATTCCATCGATGAGAACTTAAAAAAAGGCCCGGGAACTGACAACAACGGTATACAGGTAAGAATTGCTGTGCCTTTATTAGTCGATTTTATTAAAGCCGCCGATGAATTTATCGCCACCGGGAAATACAACGCCCGCCTGCGTTTTGCCCATGCCGAGACCACCGCGCCTTTTGCCGCTTTATTACAGATCTCATCAGCAGATAAGGCAACTATAACCGCTTCAAAACTTAATGATAACTGGCACTCGGCAAATGTTATTCCGCTAAGCGCTAATATCCAATGGGTATTTTATAAAAAGAAAGGTACACCCGGCTATTTAGTAAAGGTATTGCTGAACGAAAAAGAAGCACACATTGATGGCCTCAGTAAAGTATCTATATACTACAAATGGAGCGATCTGCGGGCCTTATATATGAGCAAGCTGGCTAAGTTAGGCGTGAAATTAACGGATGACATGGGCGCTTATTTAGCCTCTGTTAAATAAACCCGCTAAAACAAAAAGCCCTGAGAGATCAGGGCTTTTTTTATATGATTATTAATGGTGTCATTCACTACTCAGCACTCACAATAAAGTTCCAGCCGTGGGTATCAGGCGTGGTGCCGTATTTTATAGCGTTCATTTCTTTAAATACACGTTGTGAAAATTCGCGTGTTTTTGGGTCGCTTAAAAAGTACTCTTCACCATCAAGGCTTATAGAGCCAACCGGTGCAATAGTAGCTGCTGTACCTGCTCCGAAAGCATCATTAAGTTTGCCGTTTTTAGCGCCTTCAATAATTTCAGCTACTGATACGCGGCGTTCTTCAACAGGGTAACCCCATTCGCGGGCCAGCGCTAAAACTGTATCGCGGGTTACGCCATCCAGAATAGTATCGCGGGTTGATGGGGTAACTACTGTACCATCCAGCACAAAAATTACGTTGGCCGCGCCCATTTCTTCAACATAAGCATGTTCTTTGGCGTCGGTCCATATCAGTTGGTCAAAACCTTCTTCAACGGCTTTTTTAGCAGGCAGCATGGAGCCGCCATAATTGCCTGATGATTTTGCATAACCCATACCTCCTTCGGCAGAGCGGGTGTAAAAGTTCTCTATTTTAACCCTTAGCGTTTTTGAAAAATAAGGGCCCACAGGGCATAACAATACCATGTATTTGTAGGTTGTTGATGGTGCAACGCCCAAAAATGGGTCGGTGGCGAACATGAACGGGCGAATGTATAAAGCGTGATCGGCTTGTGTAGGTACCCAGTCGCGGTCAACATCTACAACAGCTGCGATGCTTTGTAAAAATATGTCCTCCGGTATAGTAGGCATACACAATCTTTCTGCCGATTTATTAAAACGTTTTGCGTTTTTATCCGGGCGGAAGATTGAAACAGTGCCATCGGCATGTTTGTAAGCTTTTATACCTTCAAAAAATGATTGACCGTAATGCAGGGCCGAAATAGCAGGACTCAACCCAATTTCGCCGTACGGAATGACCTGAAAATTCTTCCACTCGCCATCGACGTAATCTGCCACGAACATGTGGTCAGAAAAAATTTTTCCGAATGGCAAATTGTTAAAATCGGTTTCCGCTAAGCGCGAATGGTTTGTTTTGGTGATCTTGATGTCCAGCGTCTCTGTCATGGCCTTATCGTATTAAATTATGGAAAATGGCAAGTTAGGTATTTTTAATTTATTTTTTTATTGTTGAATGTAAAGATATCTTTAACACAAATAGAAATATAGCCACTTATGCAGGAATACTTACTAACTATTGAGAGCAAAAATAAAAGGAAAAGGATTATGTCAATTGGATTGGCTGTTCAATATTTAATATTGATTGCAATTCTGGCGTATCAGATAGTAGTAAAGAATCCTGGTACTACCTATGAACTTGTAACACTTGGAATTACTATAATATTGGTTGTATTTTATTTTTACAACCGTAAGAAATACTATCAACAATTAGATAATACCAGGTTAATTATAGATAATGATTTAATTACTAAATCAGTGCCAAAGCAGGCAGATCGATCAATTTACCTGAATAACATTAAAGAAATAAAAGACCATAAACAAGGGTTTGTTATAGTCGATAAAGATTCTTCTAAAAAATCAATTTTTATTAGCAGAGGGTTTGAAAATTTTGATGGTATTGAAAAATTGATTAGAGATCATATCGCCAATAATCTATAATTCTTTCAACGCCTGCTCCACCCAGGCCTTGCCCCAGTTCTCTTCCTGCTCCGCAGTCCACAAGCTTGGGAAGAAGATACGTTTCTGAAAACGTGGAGGCAGGTATTTTTGCCAGTTAGTGCCGCCGGTCGCCTTGATATCCTCGGGCTCGCGGTTAAGGTAACGCACGGCAGATTTATAGTGAGATAACGGCCAGTTCACATTTACATTGCTATCCAGTCGCCTCAACTCATCCTCTAATTGAGGCGTGCTTTCACCTTTATATTTAAATTGCTGCAACAGCGCGTTAAAATTGGTATTAACGTTGACGATGCCCAGCTCAATAAAAGTTTTGGAATATTTCTTCTCGAATTGTTTTAATGTCAGCGTTTTTTTGCCGGTAGCGAGTTCCGTAGCGCCAGATTTCCAGTATAAATGCTCAAATTGGTCCTCGATGGGTGCAGTGCTAAGTTCGGCGCGTTTATCTTTTGCTACCAGGTTAATAAAATCGGTAGCATGGATCTCTATCATCCGGTATTGGCCCGACTGAAATCCACTGGCAGGTAATAACGACATCCTGAACTTCAGGAACTGCTCCTTCTCCATTCCATCCACCATTACCTCGAACGAATGCGTAAGCGCCTCAAAGTAGCGGTTAATACGCCTTATACGGGTGGTGAAAAAGTCGACCGTTAAATGCTCCGCTTCAGCTATCTGTTTGCATTCGTGTAACGATAGTTTAAAATACAGCTCCGTTATCTGGTGATAAATGATAAAGATCTCCTCATCCGGGAACGGCGTTTTGGGGCTTTGCAGACTCAGTAAAGTATCCAGGTGGATGTAATCCCAGTAGGTTAAAAAATCAGCATAAAGCAAGCCATCAAGGTAAGCAGGCATATCCTGGCCCATGGCTTCGTATTTTTCCTGCAATAGTGTTAGGCGTTGTTCAATTTCGGGTGTAAACGGCATAGGCAAAGGTAGAAAAGAAAATAAATCTGAGTATAATATTCTATTACATCTCAAAACATATCCCATTTTAATTGTTTATATACCGTACGCACCAAACCTTTAATAATTACGCCATGATAAAGAAAATTTTAATAGGCATTGATGACAGCACGTATGCTGATGCAGCCGCCAAATATGGTTTTAAATTAGCCGAAACACTTGATGCCCATGTAGGATTGGTACACATGATCGAACCTGTATCTTTAGCTATGACAAATAATGGTGCAGATGAAGTATTGGGGTCTCCTTTGCAAAATTTTGATAATACAGGCAATCTGGAACTTTTAAAAGCGCAGGACGAAATAGCTGAAAATTTAATTACCAGCACCGCTAAAAAGTACGGTGGTAAATTACAGGTTACCCATTTTAATGAATATGGGTCGACCGGGGAAGGTATTATAGATTGCAGCCATGAGTTTAAAGCTGACCTGATCATCATTGGCACCCATCGCCGCACCGGCCTTGATCGCCTGCTGATGGGCAGTATTGCCGAATATGTGGTACGCCATTCGGAAATTCCGGTGTTGGTGGTGCCGTCTAAGGAGTAATAACTTAGTTAGTAAAGTCGGAAAGTCCGAAAGAAAGAAAAATAAGAAAGTCCGGAAGTAAGCTTTTTACTCCCGGACTTTCCCGTCTTTCGGACTTCCCGACTCTCTTAATACAACAACCTAAACTTGATCGTGTGCTCAATAGCTTTAAGCTCATTCAATACCTGGGTATCGTAGCCGGTATTAACGTCGGTTATTACGTAGCCTATTTGCGGGTTGGTAACCAAAAACTCGCCGACTATATTAATATTGTGGCGGGCAAATACATCGTTTATCTTGGCTAATATACCCGGTACGTTCTTGTGAATGTGGATCAATCGGTGCGCGTTGTTAACCCGTGGCGGCTGCAAATCGGGGAAATTACAGCTGGTATGCGTTTTGCCTTCATTCATAAATGCCATTACCCTTTTCGGGATAAAATCATCATTGCGTGGGTTATGCTTAGGGTCATCAAAAATAATAACACCGTTTTCACAAGCCGTTTCACCCAGCTTCCGACTGCTGATCTTACCGAAGATGCCAATCGCCTTTAACCTGCCTGCATTTTGTAATTGCTCGGGTGTCGGCTGGTTTTCCTCGTCGCAAAACAGGATACCGGCTTCCTCTAAATATTTTTCTTCAATACTTTCACGCTGGCGGATGTTGTACCCTTCCTTTTGCATTTGTGCCAACGCGTCTTCATCAACATTACCAACTACTAAACACTTTATACGGTTTTTAGGGTAGGAGATAGCCCTCGGCAGCTTGTTGATGTACAAAAACTCATCAAAGCTGGGGGTAATATGGTCGGCTTTTTCGGCAACAGATTTACGCTCGATGTTCTCGGTAAAAGCAAAGAACTTTTTGATCATGCCCGATTCCTTTAGCTGGAAATCAGAATAACCATCGCCAATGCCAAATATCTCGCCTTGCAGGTTAAGTTCTTTTAATAGTTTAACCTTGCCACCTTCTTGTGATAATGGGTTCTCACGATCATAGCCGATGATGTTTCCCTCGTCATCAAATACGAAAGTATTGGCGTAAATATTTTCCTTTTTTATATGATACTCGGTAACAACCGGGGTAATAAACTCCTTGAATCCGCCGGATACGATCAGTACCTCATCCTGGTGATTCTTGAAAAATATGGTATTGCGTGAAAACGAGGTAGATACCTTCTTTTTTAAGTGGGTAATGAGCTGTTTTAAATGCTCCCGGTTAGCCTCTAATAACTTAACGCGTGCTTCCAGACTTTGGGTGAATGATAACCGGCCTTCCATGGAAGCATTAGTCAGTTCTTCAATCTGTTCGTAGATTTTTTCCCTGTCGGGATGATTTTTGAGGGAGATGCGGGCAAGTTCGTCAAGCGCTTCAACCTGCGTAAATGTGCTGTCGAAGTCTATAATAAAGTATTGATCCATTATTTGATTGTGCATACTTCGATGTGCAAATATGCGGATGTGCAAATGTGCAAATTTTGGATGATTTTTTGGATGAATAGTTGATTAAGTTGATAGGGTTTGTTGGTACTATAAAATAATGCGTGTTGGGTGTCACCCTGAGCGTTAGTCGAAGGGTGAGCGCAGAGGCCTTTGCCCGCATGCTTCAGAAATTTGATTAATTCAAATCGTCGTCGAGGCGTTTAAGAAAATCAGCTGCCTTTTTGTTGGGAGGTTTGCTGTATTCGTTCTTTAAATCAGTATAAAGCTTTTCTAATTTAACAGGTAGTCTGCTAAACAGAACAGGGTTTTTATCAAAAATCAATTTCCCCAACCACGATATCACGAGTGAATTTTCAATGCTAAATTCTACTTCATCCATATTATCGTCAACAAACTGAAAGCATTTCAACGCCAGTGCTCCGTTATCGGCATCAATAGCTTGTTGAGTAAATCTTCTGAAACAGCCAACTTGTAATGTAATCAAACCTACCCAATCCTCATCCAAAACCTCTTCCTTTATTTCAGGGAAAATAGTGATGAGATCCTCTATAAACTGTTTTTCGTTTTTCTTATCCATTAGATTAATGACACAATCGCTTACCGACTCAACGCCTCACAAACTTCCCTCACCGTCTCTTTAATACTCTTAAACTCCACCCCAATCGTCTTCTTAATCTTCGAGTTATCATAAACCCGTGTTTGCGATGCGGTTTGGGCGGAAACTTTATCAAGAAAAGGAGCTTTGCCAGTCAAGGCGGCTATCACAGCCGATCCGCGCCAGGCCAGGCCCATCATAAACGGGGTGGCAAGTGTAGCAGGTGGTTTTATGCCAAAGTGATTGGCTATATCTATAACTACTTCTTTATAAGTGAGGTTTTCAGCGCTGATGATGTAGCGTTCGGCTTGTATGCCGCTATTCATGAGTGTAATCATGCATTTGGCCACATCCTCCACATCAACAAAACCTCCAGTGCCTGCGGTATAAAATTTAAATCCTTTACGGATGATTTCAAATAATTGCCCGGTGCCTTCAGTGCCCGCATTCGGCCCTGTTATTAATGAAGGGTTTACAATTACCGCGTTCAGTCCTTCGGCAATGCCGCGCCAAACTTCCATCTCACTTTCCAGCTTTGATATGGCATAGCCGTCGTTTTCAGCAGTTTCTTCCAGGTGATTGTTTTCTGTGATCATCTCGCCCGGTAAGGCGGTGCCAATGGCAGCGATGGAGCTTACGTGTAATAACCGGATGCCAAACTGCGTACACAAATTAACCAAATTAGCCGTGCCCGTAACATTGGTGCGGATCATGGGTTGTTTATCGGCCTGCCTTAATGATACCCATGCCGCGCAATGGTAAACCTGGGTAATGCCCTCAAGCGCATCTTCTAAAGCAAATATGTCGAGCATATCGGCATTAACCCATTCTATTTGCTGCTGGTAGGGAATAAGTATTTTTGGTATTATCGAACTATTGCGTTTGGTACAGCGGATAGTGTTGCCCTGCTGCACCAATTGCCTGGCCAGTTCCGAACCTAAAAAACCTGTTGCGCCTGTAACCAGTATCATTATTTATGTGCAGCTATGCGTATGTGCAAATGTGCATATTGATAGGCGTATGTGCAAATGAGAATTATCAGCTATGTTTTATTTAACATTTAGTTTGAAATGTACAAATAACGGATTGATTGTTGCAAACTACTGAACAGTAATATTTCCCATCTTTGTATTACAGATTATCAAACATAAAAATGATCACCAATTCCTCACTCGACGATTTTTACCAAAGGAATGGCGCGTCGCACCCGGAAGGGATTGCCCGTGAGATTGGTCATTTTAATGTGTTTGAAAGCGAGAAGCTGTTCGACAAGATAACCGGTAATCGTATTATGCCTTACAGCAGGCGGGCCTATTATAAGATCAGCTGGCTAAGGGGTAAAAGCCGGGCCGAATATGCCGATAAGGTAATTGATGTGCAGGAAAATGCCCTGCTGTTTGCTACACCCAAGATCCCTTACCATTGGCTGCCTGCCGATAGTAATCAAACCGGTATGTTCTGCATTTTTACTACCGATTTCCTGTCGCCGGGTAAAACAGGTTTGGGGTTGGATGAGTTGCCAATCTTTCAACCCGGTCAATTGCCCGTGTTCCAATTATCGGAAACAGAGGTACAGGAGATAGAATACATATTCCGCAAAATGCTCAAGGAACTGAACACCGATTACCAGTATAAATTCGACCTGCTGCGCACCCTGGTTATGGAACTCATCCACTACGGGCAAAAGCTGCAGCCGATATCGGCGCTGAGTACTTCGCAGAATGCTTCGGAACGGATCTCATCATTATTCATTGAATTGCTGGAACGGCAGTTTCCGTTGGAGTCGCCACAGCAACCGCTTTCACTGCGTAGCGCTAAAGATTATGCCGACCGCCTGGCTGTGCATGTAAACCATCTGAATAAAGTTTTAAAAGAAGTTACCGGCAATACAACATCCGAGATCATCGGAAGCAGAATTATACAGGAAGCCAAAATATTACTGAAACAAACGCACTGGAGCGTGAGCGAGATAGCCTATGCTTTAGGTTATGATGACCTGGCACATTTCTCCAAATATTTTAAAAAACAAACCTCCTTTACGCCAATAGCTTTCAGGGCGTAATTCAACTGTACATTTAAAAAATCTGCATAATTTGCTCGGTGGGCTTATGCATATCAAAACAATCTGCATATTTGCACATCCGCATATTTGCACATTATTGAACATGTCCTTATCCGATTTTTTTACCCCGGTTGATCTTACTACTATAACGCCTAAAAACGGTTATTACGCCAGTCACATGGGCGACAGGATAGAACAATATGCTGCTGATTCTCTCGATTCGGAACAAAAAATAGATATCGCTATTATCGGGGTACTGGAAGATCGTAATGCCATCGACAACCCTGGCTGCGCCCTGGCCCCCGACTATGTGCGCGAAAAACTTTACCTGCTTAACGAAGGTAATTACAATACCAAAATTGTTGATTTAGGTAACATAAAACCCGGCGCGACTATAACCGATACTTACTTCGCCCTTAAAACAGTAGTTGAGGAACTGGTTAAAATGGATATCATCCCCATCATCATAGGCGGCGGGCAGGACTTAACCTATGCTCAATACTTAGGTTATGAAAATCTGGAGCAAAGGGTTGACCTGGTAGTGATCGATTCGCATTTCGATCTGGATGATGATGCTTTTGGCGATAGTATTGAAACCACCTCACAAGCATACCTGAGCAAGATATTTTTACACGAGCCTAACTACCTGTTCAACTTTAGTAACCTGGGGTACCAGACCTATTTTATTAGTCAGGCTGGCCTACGGGTGATGGAAAAATTATATTTTGATGCCCACCGTTTAGGCGCATTAAGTGGCAACATAGCCGTTGCCGAACCCGTTATCCGCAACGCGAGCATGATCAGTTTTGATGTAAACGCCATTCGTTCATCCGACGCGATGGGCAGCGCCAATGCTACCCCTAATGGTTTTTATGCCGAGGAAGCATGCCAGCTTTGCCGCTACGCGGGCTTTAATGATAAGCTAACCTCCATCGGTTTTTATGAGTTTAACCCTGCTTACGATAACAACGGCCAAACGGCTACGCTGGTAGCGCAAATGATATGGTACTTTGTTGATGGCTTTTATAACCGCAAAAAAGATTTCCCGCTCAATCCGAAATCGCAATACCTGATCTACAAAACCAGTTTAAAGCACGATGAGCATGAATTGGTGTTTGTAAAAAGCAAAAAATCCGATCGCTGGTGGATGCAGGTACCTTACCCAAGCACGGGCTCCATGAACGAGCGTTTCCATTTAGTGCCTTGCCAATACGATGATTACAAGACCGCTGTTTCCGGCGAAATGCCTGATCTTTGGTGGCGCACTTACCAAAAACTCATCTGATAAGATAATTCCGAGCGCTTTTTTACGTTACCTTTGCTGGTATTATTGTGTTTTCATGAAAAAAATATTCGTTTTTATTATAGCATTGCTGCCGTCGCTGGCCTTTGCGCAAACAACATCGCCTGCTGTTTCAACATTTACTATACAGGGTAAAGTTGGCAGTTTAAACGCGCCTGTGCGTGCTTACCTGTTTTACCAGTTAGGCGCCAATAAAATAATCGACTCATCCGAAATTATACAGGGCAGCTTTAAGTTTACCGGCCAGGTAATGGATCCCAGTCAGGCTTTATTGGTTATTGACCACAAGGGTTTAGGCTCCGCTTATTTAGATGAGAAATCGCTTGATGGCTTAAGTTTTTATGTTGAGAAAGGCACAATCGCAGTAGTAAGTACAACAGATTCGATTGGGAAAGCGCAGATTACGGGTTCACCGGTTAATGATGCTTATAAGAGATTAATGGTGGATTTAACCCCTGTTATTACTAAAGCAAAAGCCATTAAGGCCGAAGAAAGCACAGTACCTGCTGCACAGCAAAACACCGAAGCGTTCCAAAATGCGGAAGATGCCAAACACAAAGCTGTGGCAGATGAACAAACCGCCATCTTTGAAAAATTCATTAAAAGTAATCCCGATAATTATTTCAGCCTGATCGTATTGAGCTCTTTAGGCCCATCGCCCGATTATTTGGTGTTGAACGATCTGTACAACTCATTATCACAAAACCTAAAAGATTCTGAACAAGGCAAAGTGATCAGGAAAGGTATCGATGGTTTAAAATCGACTGCATTAGGATCAATAGCGCCCGATTTTACCCAGAGCGACCCGGATGGCAAGCCGGTTACTTTATCAACTTTCAGGGGTAAATATGTGCTGATAGATTTTTGGGCATCATGGTGTGGCCCTTGTCGCCAGGAAAACCCTAACGTGGTGAAAGCCTTCAATAAATTCAAGACCAAAAACTTTACTATTATAGGCGTATCGCTCGATAAATCAAACGGCAAAGCTGATTGGGTAGCCGCTATTAAAAATGACGGACTGGCATGGACACAGGTATCAGACCTTAACGCCTGGAGTAACCAGGTAGCTGTTCTGTACGCTGTACAATCTATCCCGCATAATTTCCTGCTCGATCCAACAGGAAAGATCATAGCGAAAGACCTTAGAGGCGCGGAGCTTGACAATAAGCTGTCGCAGATATTCGGAAAGTAAGGAGAAGAATTAAGAATTAAGAGTCAGGAATCAAGAGAAGCTGCAATTGTAGCCTTTTTGATTCCTGACTTTTTCTTTTATATCTTCTCCTCATCTTAATTCCTGGCTCTTAATTCTTGACTCTTGCATCCTGACTCTTAATTCCATACTTTTATGGCTGACCTTATTTTAATCAATAAATTATAACAATGAAAAAATTAATTCTATTTATGCTGGCCGTCTCACCGGCAGTATTATTCGCCCAGGAAAAATATACGATAAAGGGCAAGGTTGGTTCGGTTAACCCGCCTTCAAAAATATTTTTAAGTTACAGTGCCGATGGTAAACGTGTATCGGACTCTACTACTATTAAAAATGGTGTGTTCCAATTCAGCGGTGAAGTAAAGGATATCACCCAGGCTACATTACTGTTGGATTATAAAGGCATCGGTATCATGAATATCGACAGGAAATCAAAACAGGATATTGTTTCTCTTTTCCTGGTTAATGGCACAACCAATATTATCAGTGCCGATTCATTATCACATGCTAAAGTTACCGGTACAAAGGTTAACGAGGATAATGTACGCTATAAAGCATTTGTAAAATCTGCTACTGATGCCGAAGACGCGTTAACAGCTGAATATTATGCCGCGCCAAAAGAGAAAAGGGAAACCAAAGAATTTGGCGACTATATCGATAAAAAAGACAGCGTTATCGGCATACAATCAAAGGAGCTGAATAAACAGTTCATCGCTGCCAACCCTGATTCATACATGAGTCTGCAAGCCATAAGAGGCATGGGTGGCCCATACCCTGATCCGAATGAACTGCAGCCGGTATTCTCAAAATTATCTCCGTCACTGCAAAAAACCACGGGGGGTGTAAAATACCAGACTTACTTAAACACGCTTAAAGCGGTAGCAGTAGGCGCAATGGCACCTGATTTTGCCGAAGCTGATACCAGCGGTAAATTGGTGAGCTTATCATCATTCAAGGGCAAATATGTTTTGGTTGATTTTTGGGCATCATGGTGCGGGCCTTGCCGTGCAGAGAACCCTAACGTGGTAAAAGCATTCAATAACTATAAAGGCAAAAACTTTACCATCCTGGGTGTATCGTTAGACAGGCCGGGAAAAAGAGATGCATGGGTAACTGCCATAAAACATGATGGCCTGACCTGGAACCATGTATCTGATCTTAAATTCTGGGATAACGATGCCGCCAAATTATACGGCATCCAGGCCATCCCGCAAAACCTGCTGATAGACCCAACAGGAAAAATCATAGCCAAAGATCTTTTTGGTGATGATTTAGAGAAGAAATTAGCGGAATTGTTCGGGAAGATTTAGTTTGGTGAGTAGTTGATTAAGAGAGTAGTTGATTAGGTTAACTACTCTCTTAATTAACCCAATCAACCATTCACCAAACTACAACAAATCAAACCCAATATCTTTCCTGAAATACATACCATCGTAATAAATACGGCTGGCATCAGCGGTGGCTTGTTGTAATGCGGTGAACATATCATCCTGTAACGAGGTAATAGCTATCACCCTGCCGCCTGAAGTTTTTATCTCATCACCATCGGCATAAGTACCTGCGTGGAAAACATAGGAATCACGGATATTCTCCATACCGGTCATCACCCTGTCTTTTAAATAGGTGCCCGGATATCCACCAGCAACCATCATTACAGTAGCGGCTACTTTGTTTGATATAATAAGTTCTTTCTCATTCAGATTACCTTCGGCAACGCCTAATAACAGTTCTACAAAGTCAGATTCTATACGCGGTAATACACTCTCCGTTTCCGGGTCGCCCATGCGGCAGTTATATTCAATCATGTAAGGGTCGCCATCGCAATTCATCAGCCCGATAAAAATAAAACCTTTGTAAGGGATGTTCTCGCTTTTCAATCCCTCAATAGTCGGGATAATGATGCGGTCCTCGATCTTCTTCAAAAACACTTCATCAGCAAACGGAACAGGAGATACGGAACCCATACCGCCCGTATTTAAGCCGGTATCGCCTTCGCCAATACGTTTGTAATCCTTTGCTGATGGCAGTATTTTATAGTTATTGCCATCGGTAAGCACAAAAACGGATAGCTCAATCCCTTGTAGAAATTGCTCAACCACAACCTTCGCGCTGGCTGCGCCAAATTTGGCATTGGCAAGCATTTCAGTTAGTTCAGCCTGTGCTTCCTGCAGGGTCGTGCAAATCAATACGCCTTTACCGGCTGCAAGGCCGTCGGCTTTTAAAACTATAGGTAAGCCAATGGTTGGCAGGTATTCAATGCCTTCCTGCAAAGTTTCGCGGGTAAAGGTTTTTGATGTAGCAGCCGGAATGTTATGACGCTCCATAAATTGTTTGGAGAAATCCTTGCTGCCTTCCAGCTGCGCGCCTTCGGCCTGCGGACCAATAACCGGGATGCTTTTCAACTGCTCATCCGCCAGGAAAAAATCATGTACGCCTTTAACCAAAGGTTCTTCGGGGCCAACCAATACCAGGTTAATGCCTTTATCCAAAACCAATTGCTTAATGCCTTCAAAATCAGTAACGGTAATATTTACATTAGTTCCGTACTGGCCGGTGCCGGCATTACCGGGCGCAATAAAAAGCTGCCCGCATTTTTTACTTTGTGATAGTTTCCAGGCAAAGGCGCTTTCCCTTCCGCCCGAACCTAAGATCAGGATGTTCATGTGGGCAAAGATAATTATTTGCGTGTAGGATATGTTATGTATAAATTCACATTAATTATAATAGCTTTTTTAGTTAAACTCATAAATTGCAATGACTGCTAAATCATTTAAAATTACGGCATTCTGTTTGTTTTACTTCGCAATATTTTCCAACTGCTTCGCGCAGTTCAGAGACATGTATAATAGCGACCTGCATTTAAATGGCTATGTAGATTCTGTAATATTAACTTCATGCATTTCTTATACATATGCCGGCCAAATCCTCACATTAGATGGGAGCAGGCAAATTATGATATATAACAAACAAGGGCAGCTAAAGCAAATCTATTCATATTCATATAAGGCGTTACCTAACGAAGGAGCCCCGGAACCAGTAAGAAATATTTATAATTACGACAGCAGCAACAATTTGATAGAAATTAATCAATATTTTGACACAAATAAGTCCTTGGCTAAGTATACTTATACAATTAAGCGAGGATTGGTTGTATGTAAAGGTTATAGCAGGCTGGATAATAGCCTTCTCGGTGAGGATACTTTAAAGCTTGATTCATCGGGTAAAACTATTGAAAGAGATAGTTATGCCAGAGGTGTCGGCCTGTTCACCAAAAGCTATTTTAAATATGATGTCAATAATAGGCTGATAGAAGAGAATACTTATAGAAAAGATGGGTCATTAATGTTTACTCATTATTGCCAATATGATGAGGATGGAAATATTAAAAAAGATAGCAATCCATTCGGATCACGGGAAACACTAACATACTCATATGCACAATATGATAAAATGCACAATTGGTTAATTCAAATTGAATCGAGTGGTGCCTATTTTGTTCAAATAAATGAAAGGCGGATCACCTATTATTAAAAACGGCAGTAAATTTTCATTATACCATTACCCTTAAATACCTTTCGCCTTTCGCCTCAATTTCTTACATTTGCCTGTCATTATGGCTTTATAATTTGCTATGGCGCAATTGTTGAGTTGGGATGATTATATCAAATTAATATGTTAGATTTTATAAGTAAGCTTTTTGGAAGCAAATCAGAACGGGATGTAAAAAGCATATTGCCTTTAGTTGAAAAAGTAAAGGCCGAATTTGCTAAACTCGGGAATATAAGCAATGACGAGCTCAGGGCTAAAACCATAGATTTTAAAGAAACAATTAAGGTTGGACTTGCAGGTATTGATGCTGAAATACAGGCTATTAAAGACAGGACAGAGAATGAACTGGACATTGATGTAGCCGAAAAAGTAGAGCTATACACCCAACTGGATAAGCTTGAAAAAGACCGCAACAAAGAGCTGGAAGATATATTGTTAAATATATTGCCCGAGGCATTTGCCGTGGTTAAAGAAACAGCCCGCCGCTTAAAGGAAAATAAATCAATTGAGGTTACTGCAACCGAGTTTGACCGTGAGCTGGCTGCCAAAAAGAACAACGTTATTATAAAAGGTGACAAAGCCACACACAGCAGCACCTGGTTGGCTGCCGGTAATGAAGTTACCTGGGATATGGTACACTACGATGTACAGCTGATTGGCGGTATCGTATTGCACCAGGGTAAAATTGCCGAAATGGCAACTGGTGAGGGTAAAACACTGGTAGCTACACTACCTGCCTATTTAAATGCACTGGCAGGGCAGGGTGTACACATAGTAACTGTGAATGATTACCTGGCCCGTCGTGACTCTGAGTGGATGGGGCCTTTGTATGAGTTCCATGGTTTATCTGTTGATTGTATTGACAGGCACGACCCGAACTCTGAAGAGCGCCGCTTAGCTTATTTGGCTGATATTACTTTTGGCACCAACAATGAATTCGGTTTTGATTACCTGCGTGACAATATGACACGCAGCCCGGAAGAATTGGTACAACGCAAGCTGCATTATGCCATGGTGGATGAGGTTGACTCTGTTTTAATTGACGATGCCCGTACACCATTAATTATATCAGGCCCTATACCTCGCGGTGATGAGCATGAGTTTTATGAATTGAAACCACGTATCGAGCGTTTGGTAAATGCGCAGAAATCATATGTTAACGGCGCGTTAAATGAAGCTAAAAAGCTGATCGCCGAAGGCAAAACCGGTCCGGAAGAAGGTGGTTTAGCTTTATTGCGTGCTCACAGGGGCTTGCCAAAAAGCAAAGCACTTATCAAATTTTTGAGCGAAGGCGCCAACAGGCAGCTTTTACTTAAAACAGAAGGCTATTATATGCAGGACCAAAATAAGGAAATGCATAAGGCCGATGCCGAGCTGTTCTTTATCATAGATGAGAAAAACAACCAGGTTGAGCTTGCAGAAAAGGGTATCGAACTGATCACCGCTTCAGGCGAAGATCCGCACTTCTTTGTTATGCCTGATGTAGGTACCGAAATAGCGGAGATCGAAAAATCTGATTTGCCTGCTGATACCAAGATCGCAAATAAAGATGAGCTGATGCGTGATTTCTCTATAAAATCAGAACGTATCCACTCGGTTAACCAGTTATTAAAAGCATACACTTTATTTGAAAAGGATACCGAATACATCCTTGATGAAGGTAAAGTAAAGATAGTTGATGAGCAAACAGGCCGTGTATTAGATGGCCGCCGTTACTCTGATGGCTTGCACCAGGCTATTGAGGCAAAAGAAAATGTGAAGATCGAAGATGCTACACAAACTTTTGCTACCATCACCCTGCAAAACTATTTCCGTATGTACCACAAGCTTTGCGGTATGACGGGTACTGCCGTTACCGAAGCAGGTGAGTTTTGGCAGATCTACAAGCTGGATGTGGTAGAGATCCCTACCAACACGGCAACCAGCCGTGCCGATATGCAGGATTTGGTTTACCGTACCGTACGAGAAAAATACAACGCGGTAGCCGATGAGATAGTTAAGCTTACACAAGCCGGTCGCCCGGTACTGGTAGGTACAACATCGGTTGAAATTTCAGAATTATTGAGCCGTATGCTTAAACTGCGCGGCATAAAACATAACGTACTGAACGCCAAAATGCACCAGAAAGAGGCCGATATTGTGGCCGAAGCTGGTAAATCAGGCACGGTGACCATCGCTACTAACATGGCTGGTCGTGGTACGGATATAAAATTGGGCGAAAATGTTAAAGGTGCCGGTGGTTTAGCCATTGTAGGTACCGAAAGGCATGAGTCCCGCCGTGTTGACAGGCAGTTACGTGGTCGTGCCGGTCGTCAAGGTGACCCGGGATCGAGCCAGTTCTTCGTATCGTTAGAAGATAACCTGATGCGTTTATTCGGCTCAGAGCGTATTTCTAACATGATGGTACGTATGGGTGTTGAAGAAGGCGAAGTTATCCAGCACTCCATGATCTCCAAATCAATTGAGCGTGCGCAGAAGAAAGTTGAAGAAAATAACTTTGGCATTCGTAAACGCTTATTGGAGTATGATGATGTGATGAACTCACAACGTACGGTTATCTACTCAAAACGTAAAAACGCGCTGTTTGGCGATCGTTTGGATGTTGATTTGAGTAACACCATTTATGATGTTGTTGAAGATATTGTTACCGAATACAAAGAGCAAAACAATTACGAAGGCTTACAGCTGGAAATAATCCGCTTGTTCTCGGTTGATATTGATACTGATGCTGACGAGTTTGGTCATACATCTATCCATAACCTTACCGAAAAAACTTTTGCCGAGGTAATGGAATTCTACAAACGTAAGGCTGAAGGCATCGCTAACCAGGCATACCCTGTGTTGAAAGATGTTTATGATACCCGTGGCGAATATGTAGAAAATATTATGGTGCCATTTACCGATGGTATCCACGGTATCCAGATAGCTGTTCCGCTTAAAAAAGCTATCCAGAATCATGGGTTGGAAGTGTTTAAATCATTTGAGAAAATGGTAACGCTTTCACAGATCGATGATGCATGGAAAGAGCACTTACGTGAGATGGACGAGTTAAAGCAATCGGTACAAAACGCGGTTTACGAACAAAAAGACCCTTTATTGGTTTATAAGTTTGAGGCTTTTGAGTTGTTCAGGAATATGCTTGCCGCTACAAATAAAGAAATGGTAAGCTTCCTGTTCAGGGGCGTTATACCGGTTCAGCAGCAGGCAGAAGATGTTCGCGAAGCCAGACCGCAGCCACGTACGGACATGAAACAGATGCGTACCTCAAAACCTGAATTAGTAAGCCAAAGCAATGGCATACCAATGCTTGATGATACCCGTGAGCCGCAAAAAGCTACCCCGGTACGTGTTGAGCAAAAAGTAGGGCGTAATGATGCCTGCCCTTGCGGAAGCGGTAAAAAGTTTAAAAACTGCCACGGTCAGGGCCTGGCGTAATTAATTACTGGGGATGAGAGATGGGTCATCTTTTTATAGAAATTTTGCAGCAGCACCTATAAGGTGCTGTGTGCTTTTTGGGTTATTACTATTACCGGGCCTGTTGTTCGCACAGGATAAAGGCAAGGTAGAAGTAGTGAAGGACCCTAAAGTAGATTCGCTGGTGCAGGATTATGTGCTGGGCGATAAGGGGAAAAATATCGCGCCAGTTTCATCCGATGGTTACCGGATCCAGATCTTCAGCGGCTCCGACCGTAAAGCCGCGTATGATGCCCAGGCAAAATTTAAGACCAAATATCCCGACCTTGCAACATACCTAACCTACCGTGCTCCAAATTTTAAAGTACGTGTAGGCGATTACAGAACCAGGCTTGAGGCTGAAAAAATGCAGCAGGACCTGAAGCCGTTATTTAACGGTATTTTTATTATACAAGAGAAGATCAATCTTCCAAAACTTGATACAGAATGATCCAGGACAAGATAAGGGAACTATCCGGCAATATATTTAACGGTGTTGTAGCCAACCGTCGTCATTTACACTCTCATCCCGAACTTTCATTTCACGAGGTAGAAACATCAGCTTTTGTAGCTCGTAAACTGGAAGAACTGGGCCTTGAGTACCACAAAATGGCCGACACAGGTTTAGTAGCCCTTATAAAAGGCGATAAACCATCAAACAACGTAGTAGCCTTGCGTGCCGATATGGACGCGTTGCCAATACTGGAAGCTAACGATGTTCCTTATCGCTCACAAAACAACGGTGTAATGCACGCCTGTGGTCATGATGTTCATACCTCGTCATTACTGGGTACGGCGCAGATATTAACCAGTTTTAAAAGCGAATTTGGCGGCACCATAAAACTGATCTTTCAGCCTGCTGAGGAAAAATTACCCGGCGGTGCCAGCCTGATGATAAAGGAAGGCGTGTTGGAGAACCCTAAACCGCAGGCGGTATTAGGGCAGCACGTAATGCCTTTAATTGATGCCGGTAAAGTAGGTTTCCGAGCCGGAAAATACATGGCTTCGGCTGATGAATTATATGTTACTGTAAAAGGCAAAGGCGGTCATGCTGCGCAACCTCAGCAAAATATCGACCCGGTAATTATCACCGCGCATATATTAACGGCGCTGCAACAGGTAGTGAGCCGTTTTGCCGATCCTAAAAACCCGTCGGTATTGTCGTTTGGTAAAGTGATTGCCAACGGTGCTACCAACGTTATCCCGAACGAGGTTTATTTAGAAGGCACTTTCCGCACGATGGATGAAAAATGGCGCGCTGATGCGCACATCCGCATGAAAAAAATGGCTGAAGGCATTGCTGAAAGCATGGGCGGCAGTTGCGAGTTCAATATTATGAAAGGCTATCCTTTTTTAGTGAACGAAGAAAAGCTAACCGCATCAACCCGTGGCCATGCCGAAGATTATTTAGGCAAAGAGAACGTGCTCGACCTGGATATATGGATGGCAGCCGAAGATTTTGCTTTCTACTCGCAACAGGCGGATTCATGCTTTTACCGTTTGGGTACCCGTAACGAGAGCCGTGGCATTACCTCATCGGTACATACGCCAACCTTTGATGTAGAGGAATCAGCACTGGAGTTAAGCACTGGTTTAATGGCATATTTAGCTATTAAACAGTTGGGGAATTAAGGGTAGTAGAGCATTAAAAGGGCGGCACCCCGAGCAATATAATTGGGTAGTACATAGGCTGCAAGTGCACCGCAAAATGTCGGTAGAAAAGATAAATATAAAATTTATAGCGTGCCGTCAGGTACGCAACTTCTTCGTTTAGTTTCGTACCTAACGGCACGAATTTTTGGTTTGTTCTCCTGTTACCGACATTTAACACCTACGGTGTTTCTTAATTTGATAACATAGCCTAAGATACACCCTACGCGCTAAAAATATCACCTATGAAAAAAAGCGTTTTATTAGCCCTCACCTTTCTCCTTTTCGCTTTCACCTCAAAAGCTCAACAAGTAAAACGCTTTAACCCCGATACCATCCGCACCATTGTTATTGATTCTCCTATCAATATCCATTCGCATAAATTAAACGTACAAGATTTTATTGATGCCGTATTAAACGATACCAGCTTTTACCAAGCTTTTCGTAACATGAAAAAAGCCTCTTTTGTTGCGGAGAATTATATTTACACCTACGACAAGCACAATAAAATTGACGGTAAAATATACCGCAAAATAAAACGCACAGATGTCGGCGGTATCCCTAAAGTTGAATATCAAGCTAAGCGTGATAGCGGCAACGTTTACAAAAAGGATGGTAAATACCAGCTGTACACGGTTAATATGTTCGATTACATTTTTACCAATGCCTATAACACTAATGGCAGCAATCCATTAGGTGCAAAAAGTACCAATGGCAGTAAAGATCAATCCTACAAAGACAAACTGAAGACCCTGATATTTGCGCCCGGACATCGGGTTGATGGAATTCCTTTCATCAGCAATAAAACAGAGATCTTTTCGCCGGATATGCGGCAGTATTATGATTACCAGTTTGCCCGGGGAAAGTATTTGGACAGTATCCCCGTTTATCGTTTTAGGGTGATCCAAAAGTCAAGCACGGCGGATAATGATGTGGTGATAAAAGAACTCACTACTATTTTTGATATCCGCACGTTTCAGATTCTGGGCCGGTACGTTAATCTTAAATACCACAATATGTTCATTGATTTTGATGTGCAAATGAATATGGAGCTCAACAGGTTCAATGGCGAACTGTATCCTACCAAAATAACTTATCAAGGTAACTGGGATATCCCCTTCCACAAAACAGAGCGCGCCAGTTTTTTAATTGTGCAGAAGGATTTTACGCGGTAAAAAATTCTTCCAAACTCACGATGAGAAAATCTGTCATTCTGAGCGATAGCGAAGAACCTGCACACGCGTAACAAACGATAAGATGCTTCGTACCTCAGCATGACAATGGGGAACTCAAAAGTCTGGAAAATTGTAAAGCTAAGAACCTGAGTTACGTAACACATACAAATCAACATCAAACTCAATATTTAAATCTTTGATTAGTTGATTATATCTTGAATCTAGGTGTACCCAAGGGGCACTTTCACCATTGTCAAAATAGACAAATATTGCACACGAAATTTCACAATGGTATTTGCTACAGATCACTTTGAATAAGTCGATTTTAGATTCTATTATTGATAGCAATGAATCCATTTGGTCATCAAAGTTGGTGTATTTGTCTAATCCTGAGCCCATAGACCAAATATTTTTGGTTATTAACGAGCTATCGGGGTTTTTAGGATTCTTTTTTTCTCCTTTAACTCTAATTTTTTCAGGCTGAATACCTAAAAACTCGCTGATTTCATCATGACTAATATCATTGAAATCAAAAATACCAAAACTCAGAATGATCTCGTTTTTCTTCATACACAATGAAAAAAACCTACGAAGTTTCGAAACTTCATAAGGCTTAAAATAAACATGTCATTGCGAGCGATAGCGTGGCAACCTCGTAGCTTGCATATTAAACGCGACGAGGTTGCTTCGTCGTTCCTCCTCGCAATGACATGTGGTGATAGATATTAACAATACCTACTGCCCAATCTCTTTCAACATCTCCTTAACAGCCGCTTCTAACTGCTGATCCTGACCAGCTAACTCCTGATTGTAATCATTATTCACCCTGATATCCGGTTCCAGTTCATGGTTTTCTGTAGCGTGGGTTTCGTTTGTACCGTAGGTTGCTATCATCGGGATACCAAAAACTATAGTTGGATCAATCTGACTTTCCCACCATACAGCCGTACCGGTACCTGCAACCGGCATGCCTATCAGCTTGCCAACTTTGTTTTCCTGGTACACATATGGGAATATGAAGGCATCAGAATAATTACCCTCGCTAATGATCACACAACTAGGTTTGGTCCACCTGCTTGATGATTCGCCACCCAAAGTTTTGTTGCCCTGCGGGCGAAGGGTAAGATATTCTTTACCGCTTAAAAAGTTAAGCAGGTCATCATGCAGCCATCCGCCGCCATTAAAACGGGTATCAACAATCAGCGCCTTTTTATTGATGTTGCGTCCCAAAACCTTATCAAATGTAACCCTGAAACTCGGGTCGTTCATCTCCAGCACGTGTACATAACCCACCTGCCCGTGCGAAAGGCTGTCGGTTAAAAACTCCATCCTTTTGGTCCATTTGTTGTAAAGCAGGGTACTGCTTTCTGTCCTGCTGCTGATTGGTTTTACAGTTTCCTGGTACGAAGTACTTGTTTTAGGATCGTGAAAGCTTACTTGCGTAAATTTTCCTGTTTTGTGGTTCAATAATTTAGCCCAGTCAAAATCATCAGTTATAGCTACGCCATCAATTTTATCGATGATATCGCCTTTCTTCAATTTTGTTTTCTCGATATCAAATGGTCCGCCCGGGATAATATCAACCACCTTTAAGCCATTGCCCGGGGCAGAATCATCATACAATAAACCCAATGATCCGGTCGCGTCGGCACCCGGTATCTGGCCAAAATACATGCCGCCAGTGTGTGATGCATTCAGTTCGCCTAAAAACTCGCTTAACAGGATCTCGTAATCATAGCCATTGTTAATATGCGGTAAAAAACGAGCATAATTATCATGGTAATATTTCCAGTCTACCCCCTGCAATTTAGGGTCGAAGAATTTCTTTTGTACCTGTTTGTAAATGTGATCGAAAATATAGGCACGTTCCGCACTGGCATTCAGTTCCATACTGGTATTGATAGATACCGATGAAACCTTGCCATCATCCACACCAATTTTAGAGATATTGCCATTAGCCAGCATAAACAGGCTTTTTCCATCCTTGCTCATCACCAATGATCCGCTAGGCGAGTTTAACTCAGCCAGCATTTTGGTTTCATTGGTACGCGGCATGGTAACCCACAGGTTGTAGCCTTTATCATATTTAACCAGGTAATACAACTTTTCCCCATCGTTTGATAAGGCACAATCAGCCATATCGCCCGCGTTTATGGTAAGGCGCTCGGTGCGGTTCTCCAGGTTATCAAGGTTCGGTATAAAGTCGGGTTCGGTTTTCTTTTTGTCCTTATCTTTGTCATCCTTTTTATCTTTTTTGTTGGCTGCTTCCTGTTTTTTCATTTCAGCAGTATCGCGTTTTTCCTGCTCGGTTCTTAAAGCAAGGTCATCTTTACTTAGTTGAAATTTATCCCATGTAGACTGGTCGAAGAACATGGCGTACACATCTGATTGACTGCCCCGACTCAAATTCTTCATGCCGGTTTTATCGCTGAACCAGTACATCATTTTGCCGCCCATGCCCCATTGCGGTTCGCCATTGTTGAACCCGCTTTGCGTTAAATTAACACGCTGCCCGCTGCCATCAGCTTTAATTAACACGATCTGGCTGCTGTTGAACCAACCCTCGCCTGATTGTGCCAGAATATATTTACTATCCGGCGACCAGGTGAAATATTGATCACCATCAGAATAGGAAAAGTTCACACCCTCCGGCAATATGGTGGTGCTGGTTTTGCTGGCGATATCATAAACTTTTATGGTGTTACGCTCTTCAAGATAAGCTATCTTTTTGCCATCCGGCGAATAATAAGCCTGGAACTCATCCTTCGGCGTAGCTATTACCGGCTCGGTTTTTAATGTGGTTGACGCGTAAAAATAAGGCTCGTTTTTGTTGGCGATAGATACTTTGTAAATATCCCATGAGTCAGCATTCTCAACCGAATATAAAATACTACGGCCATCCGGACTGAATTGGATCATCCTTTCCTGGTTGGGTGTGTTGGTTAAGCGCTTGGTAACACTGCCTTCAACCGAAGAGGCAAATATCTCACCACGGTAAACAAAAGCTACTTCCTTACCATCGGGCGATACTGTAAATTCCGTAGCATTGCCTGCTATTGGCAGGTTCTGGATCTGGTCGCCATCAAAATCAGCAGTAACGCTGATGGTTACTTTTTGTGGTTGTTGGCCTTCTTTTAAAGTGTAAATCTCACCGTTTTGAGTGAATGCGAAAGTGCCGTTATCAGCGCGTGAAAGGTTACGTACGGGATCTTTATCAAAAGTAGTAAGCTGGGTTATACCGTTGATATTTCCGGTAGATGATGCGTAGAGATTTTGATTACCGTTACGCTCGCTCAGGTAATAGAACTTATCACCGTCACCCCAAACCGGCTCGCGGTCCTCACCTGCGTAGGTTGATACTTTGGTGTAGGTGTTGGCCTTGGTGTCGTACACCCAGATATCGCGCGTTACAGCCGATGTATGGTGCTTGCGGTAAGGGTTCTCATAACCTTTCCTGTCCTGGAAAATAAACTTATCTCCGGTTTTGTTAAAATGTACAAACTCGGTACCTGCCGAATTTACCATGTAACTGCGGCCGCCTTTGGCAGCTACTTTGTACAGTTTGGTAAAGTAATAATCATCGGGAAAACGGATGGACGATGCTACATCATACCTGCGTGTGCCAAAGTAAACGGTTTGATTATCAGCCGAAAAATCAAAAGGAATATCGGCGTTTGAGCTATAAGTTAACCGGGTAGCAGCGCCGCCACTGGCCGGCATAATAAATATATCCAGATTGCCGTAACGATCTGATGCAAAGGCGATAGATTTACCGTCGTGACTCCAAATGGGGAAACTGTTGTATGAACTATTAATAGTTAAAGGTGTTGCAGGGCCACCGCTTGAAGCTACTTTAAACAGGTTGCCCTTATATTCAAAGGCTATCCAGTTTCCATCAGGTGAGATGGCCGGATGCTGCATCCAAAGTATGTGATCCTGTGCAAATGAATTGCAAAAAAAAGCACCAATAAGAAATAAGGTGCAAAAGAATTTTTTCATAATAATGAGGTGAAGTATTGAACACCTAAAATAATGAAAGTAAATGAATTAGGAAATTTTACAGGGAATAATCTATAAATGTGTCATTGCGATCCGCTGAATAGCGGAGAAGCAACCTCGTCGCGTTTCATATGCAAGCGACGAGGTTGCCACGTCGTTCCTCCTCGCAATGACATGTTGGTTAGTCGGCGTTGATATCGCCAATAAAATCTTTGGATTTGCCGACAGTTTCAGCCGTGACTTTTATCACCCTGTTCCTCTCCGCCAGCAATTCGGTCATGTACTTTATCAATACCAGCTTGTTAGCCAGCTCCCCGAGAAAGCCTAAAGGCGATTCAAATACAAACACGTCCCTCATCATGGTATGATCATCATCAACACTAGTAAAATGATGCTCATGCGTAAAGCTTTTGAAAGCTCCGCTAACCATCTCATCAACAAACAGGTTTGGGAAATCGAATACGGTGATTTTTGAAGTTAAATTTTGCCATATGCCAAAATGCTTTGCCCGCCAGGTAACATTTTCATTCAACTCGATCAACCCGCTGGTACGCCCTGCAATAGCACGTTCACCAGTTTGTTTGGTTGATTCCATGTGCAGATCAATACTGCGTGAAAGGTTGAACACCGTTTCAATGGGTGCATTTATTTCGGTGATCAACTCTATTGTTGGCATATGGTTATATAGTTTATGTCATTGCGAGCGATAGCGTGGCAACCTCGTCGCTTGCATATTGAAAGCGACGAGATTGCTTCGTCGTTCCTCCTCGCAATGACATAAAGATTGAGATAATCAGCGCAATCAAAAAATCACCCTAAATCAACGGTTAAAATTCCGCGTTCTTTGGATACCTTGGGAAAGGGATCACATCCCTGATGTTGCCCATACCGGTTACAAAAAGCACCAAACGCTCAAAGCCCAAACCAAAACCTGCATGCGGACAAGCGCCGAAACGCCTGGTATCCAAATACCACCAAAGTTCTTCTTTTGGTATGCCCATTTCATCCATACGTTGTTCAAGTCTGTCTAAACGCTCTTCACGCTGCGAGCCACCAATAATTTCACCAATGCCCGGGAAAAGGATGTCCATTGCGGCTACTGTTTCGTTACCTTGCGCATCCGGCTCATTCTGGCGCATGTAGAATGCTTTTATCGCTTTAGGATAGTTGGTTAATATTACCGGTTTTTTAAAGTGTTTTTCTACCAGATAACGCTCATGTTCCGATTGCAGGTCGGTTCCCCAGCCTTCTATCGGGTACACAAACTTTTTCTTTTTATTTGGGGTCGATTCCTTTAATATATTGATAGCCTCGGTGTAGGTAAGGCGTTCAAATTCATTATCTAAACAAAATTGCAATTTTTCGAGTAGCGTCATTTCTGAGCGCTCGTTCTGCGGTTTTTGTTTTTCTTCCTCTGTTAAGCGCTGCGTTAAAAACTCAATATCATCCTTGTTTTTATCAAGGGCGTATTTAATTACATACTTCAGCATGTCCTCAGCCAGGTCCATGTTATCAACCAGGTCATTAAATGCAACCTCGGGCTCTATCATCCAAAACTCCGCTAAGTGGCGGGTGGTGTTCGAGTTTTCGGCACGGAAAGTTGGGCCGAAAGTATAAATATCGCTCAAAGCCATAGCGCCAAGCTCACCTTCAAGCTGGCCGGAAACGGTAAGGTTGGTAGGCCTGCCGAAGAAATCCTGTTTAAAATCGATCTCACCGGTTTCTGTTTTTGGCGGATTATCCAGATCAAAGTTAGTTACGTGGAAAGTTTCGCCCGCGCCTTCCGCATCCGATGCAGTTATAATAGGCGTGTGGAGGTAAATAAACCCACGCTCCTGGAAAAACTGGTGCACCGCAAACGCAAGGGTATTACGCACACGGAATATTGCGCCGAAAGTATTGGTACGGAAACGCAGGTGAGCGTTCTCACGTAAAAACTCCAGGGTTTGGCGTTTAGGCTGTAACGGAAATTCATCAGGGTTACAATCGCCTAAAATTTCAATATCCTTTGCAACAACTTCAACCTTTTGGCCCTGGCCTAAAGATGCGATCAATTCGCCGGTAACGCTTATCGCAGCGCCGAAGGTGATCCTTTTTAATAATTCAGGATCAGTATTCTCAAAGTCAACAACAATCTGTAAGTTATTATTAGTTGAGCCATCGTTTAAAGCTATAAAACGATTTTGACGGAAAGCCCGTACCCATCCTTTTACAGTGATATCAATGTTGGTTGTTTCACTCTCTAATAATGCTTTGATCTTTGTCCGCTGGCTCATGTAAATATCTTTTGAGCGGCAAAAATACAATTATTTGATTTATTGCCGATAAGCCTTTTAAAAACTATTTGCCTTATAAAAATAAAACCCCGGTGTTATGCCGGGGTTTACATATTTTCTAAAGGAGTTAACGTTCCTTAGTCAATGGTGTCTTTCTTTAATAAAGGACTCTTAAGTTTAATATCGATAGTATCTTTAAGCTTAAGGTTGTGCAAATCAATAGTATCTCTTTTAAGCAAAGGGCTTTTTGCATCAATGGTATCCTTAAGTTTATCATTTGTACCCGTTATGCTGGTTTTGCTATGCGTGGGTGTAACGCTGTTGTTTTTTGTGCAGGCGCCTATAGAAAGCAACAATACTGCTGAAGCGAATAAAGTAATCTTTTTCATATGAATAAATAGGTTTGATTTAATTTTTTTAATTAATACAACTTTAAGTTGTACAAAAGTACATATTGTAACACATAAATGTATGCTTTACGGGCAAAAAAAACAACAAAATAGCTTACCGACAGAACATTAAGAAAATTAATGTGCATTTGTTTAAGTTTGCCGCCAATAGCAGCAACATGAATCCTAAACTAAGCCTGGTTATTGGCATCCTGTGTATCTCGTTTTCGCCAATATTTGTAAAGCTTGCGGGAGTATCACCTTTAGGCGCAGCTTTTTACAGGGTTTTGGTTGCCTGGCTTTGCCTGGTGCCGTATTGCATCGCTGCCAAAAAACTTAGGATCAATAAAAAGCAGCTTATTATAGCGTTAACTGCCGGTGTGGTGTTTGCTTCGGATGTAGCGGTTTGGAATATCTCCCTGTTAAAAATCAGCGCTACGGTATCAACTCTAATTGCTAACCTAGCTCCTGTTTGGGTTGGTTTATTCACTTTCCTTCTACTTAAAAAAAGCTCGGGCCTGTTGTTCTGGATTGGTACCCTGGTTGCCCTGGCTGGCATGATAATATTAGTGGGTTATCAGCATATTTTACACCTGGAGCTGAACGCGGGCATTTTACTGGCTGTTTTAGCCAGCTTATTCTACGCGATATATATCATGATCACCAAAAATATTATGGCTGGTATTGATGTGTTTACCTTTATGTTTTACAGTATGCTGGGGGCAAGCGTTTTCCTGCTGCTGGTGAATTTATTTATGGGGAATGATATTATTGATTATTCACCCCGGGTATGGTTCTGTTTTGTGGGGATGGGATTGATATGCCAGCTCACCGGGTGGCTTACCATTAATTACTCGTTGCGTTACCTCGAATCTACCAAAGTGGCCATTACTTTATTAAGTCAGACCGTATTTGCGGGCCTGCTTGCTGCCTTCCTACTAAAGGAAAGGCTCGACGCCAATGAAATTATAGGCAGCGTAATTGTGTTGGGCGGTATAGCCATAACATTTTTAAAGGCAGGTAATCAACCAAATAAAATTGTATCTTAACGTTTGTTAATTATCCATTGATGATTTGCCCTACATTTGCATTTTAGCACATGATAACAAAACCCACCATTGACAGAATTATGGAAGCCACCGACATTGTGGAGGTGATAGGGGAGTTTGTGCAATTAAAAAAGCGTGGGGCAAACTACGTGGGCCTGTCGCCATTTGTAAATGAGCGTACACCATCATTCACAGTATCGCCGGCCAAGGGGATCTTTAAGGATTTTTCATCGGGTAAAGGCGGCTCAGCTGTTACCTTTTTAATGGAACTGGAGAAATTTACCTATCCCGAAGCGCTTAAATGGCTGGCAAAAAAATATAGTATTGAGGTAGAGGAAACTGTTGATACCAGCGAGAACCGTGAAGCCGATAATCACCGCGAAAGCCTGATGATAGTTACCGGTTATGCTGCCAAATTTTTTCATGAAAGTTTGCTGGATACCGATGAAGGAAAAAATATAGGCCTCAGCTATTTTAAGGAGCGCGGTTTTAATAAAGATACCATTACCAAGTTTGAGCTGGGCTACTCGCCCGATCAATGGGAAGCCTTTACAAGCCAGGCGCTGAAAGAAGGCTATCAGCAGGAATTTCTGGAAGAAAGCGGACTGTCTGTTAAACGTGATAACGGCTCGTTGTATGACCGTTACCGTGGCAGGGTGATGTTTCCGATACATAGCTTTACCGGTCGCGTGATAGCCTTTGGTGGCCGTACCCTGAAGAATGATAAGAACGTACCCAAATATGTAAACTCGCCCGAGTCGGAGATCTATCATAAATCCAGCGTGCTTTATGGTTTGTTCTTTGCCAAGAAATCCATCAGGGATGAGGATAACTGCTATTTGGTGGAGGGTTATGCCGATGTGATATCGGTGCACCAGGCGGGGATCGAAAATGTGGTAGCCTCATCGGGTACCTCGTTGACTGTTGAACAGATCAGGCTGATTGGTCGCCTTACCAAAAATATTACCATTTTATATGATGGCGACGCGGCGGGTATAAAAGCTTCATTGCGTGGGCTGGATATGATTTTGGAGGAAGGACTCAACGTAAAAGTAGTGCTGTTCCCCGATGGACATGATCCGGATTCGTATGTACGCAGTGTTGGCACCAGCGCGTTCAAAAAATATATTGAGGATACCAAGAAGGATTTTATCCTTTATAAAACCGATCTGCTGCTTAAAGATGCAGGTAACGACCCGATTAAAAAAGCGGAAGTAATACGGGAGATAGTAGAGAGCGTTGCTAAAATACCGGATTCCATCAAAGCATCGGTATTTATAAAAGAATGTAGCGATCTGTTAAAGATTGATGAGCGTGCCCTGCTATCGGAGCTTAATAAAATGCGGATGGCGAAGGCCAAAAAAGATTCGCAGCAGCCCAATTCAAATTCAAGGCAGTTTGTGCCTGTTGATGAAACTTTGCTTTACGAACCTGTTGAGCCAGAAGTTAAGGATGATACCAACCAGGAAAAAGAAATCATACGCCTGCTGTTACTCTACGGCAACCGTATGATTGATTGGGACGGCATAGCCAATACCTACATCGGCCCGTTTATGATAGCCGAGTTAAGCGATGTAGAATTTGACCACCTGGTAAGCAAGCAATTTGTTGAACTTTACCGCAAAGAGGTGGAGAACGGTGTATTGCCCGATGAACAGTTCTTTATTCATTATCCGGATAAAGGCATCGTAGACCTCAGCGTTACGCTCATCGCCACAAAATATACCCTGAGCGAAAACTGGTACGAGATGCACCACATTTTGGTGAACGATGAGCAAAAGAATATGAAGGGTACCATTTTAGGCGCTATATTTCACCTGAAAAAACAGAAAGTGGGCAAAATACTGGATGGCCTGCGCACCGAACTGCAAAAAACACCGGATGCCGCCGATCAGGATATTTTATTGAGCCAATACATCCAGATGAAAAAGGTGGAGAAAAGCATATCTGATTACTTAGGCTCCGTAATTATAAAATAATGGCCCAACACCTCGACCTGGGCCGAAAAGGCGAAAGCATAGCCAAAACACTTCTTGAAAATTCCGGTTATGAAATACTGGATGAAAACTGGACGCACGGCAAAGCCGAGGTGGACCTGATTGCCTATAAAGATAAGGTGATTATATTTGTGGAGGTAAAAACCCGTACAGGCAATGGCTATGGCGAACCGGAGGATTTTGTTGACGACCGTAAACAAAAATTATTGGTTTATGCCGCGGATGAATATATTTACCTGATGAACCACCAGGGCGATGTGCGTTTTGATATCATCTCCATATTATTTGATAAACAAACTAATTATAAAATAAAGCATATTGAAGATGCGTTTTGGCCACATGCCACATAAACTGAATATGAATAATAAAGTTAAACTGCTCCTTGCCTCGCTTGCCTTACTGGCGCTCGGCTGTCATCATAATCAAACAGAAAATATTGTTACCATTAGTCCGGATGCGGGCACCAGCTACAAAAGCGGCGATGTGGTTGCCGTAAAGGCGCACTATTCGGCTGATGCCAAACCCGATTCTATAGTTTATTTAGTTGATTCGGTAAGAGTAGGCATGTTGAAGGATTCATCGGTATTATCATTAAAAACCGATAGCATGCTGTTGGGCCCAAGGGTAATAACCGCACGGGTTTACACCGGCGGCAAAAATCAGGAAGCATCAACCAATATAGTTTTACTGGCAGCCAAAGCACCAGAGGAATATACCTACAAGGTGATAAAGGTTTACCCGCATGATACCAGCTCGTATACTGAAGGGCTGCTGTACCATGATGGCTTTTTATACGAAAGTACAGGTAATCCTGGTCATTCAGCTTTGAAAAAAGTAGATCTTGAAACAGGCAAAACCGTTATGCAAGCCAAGCTTGATCCTAAATATTTTGGTGAAGGGAGCGCTATAATTGATGATAAAATAGTAATGTTCACCTACACAGAAAAAGTAGGCTTTGTGTTTGATAAGAATACGTTTAAGATGCTCAGTACATTCAACAACAATGTAGGTATTGAAGGCTGGGGCGTTACTTATGATGGCAACAAATTATACCTGGATGACAGCTCGAACCGCATTTGGTTCCTGGATAAAAATAATTACCACGCAACCGGCTTTATTGATGTGTACGATAATAAAAAAGCAATAGACTCAGTAAATGAGCTGGAATACATTGATCATAAACTCTACTCAAACATTTACCAGCACGATACTATTTTGGTGATCAACCCTAAAAACGGCGCGGTATTACAGCGTGTAGATATGAAGAACCTGTGGCCAATGGCAAGTCGCCCGGCTAATTTTGATAATGGCGAGAATGTACTTAACGGCATAGCCTGGGACGAAAAAGGCAGAAGGCTGTTTGTAACCGGCAAAAAATGGCCGCATTTGTACCAGGTGGAGTTTGTGAAGAAGACCCCGTAAGGTCCCATCCAAAATGAAAAAGAGTCATTGCTGTGAGGTACGAAGCAATCTCTAAACTATACAGAGCGGCTCCGCTAATCGGGGATTGCTTCGTTTTTCAATGACGTGTGATTAAAGGCCATATCGTGTGTTAAGCATCTCATATCAGGAAAACCCCTCAAATCCAAAAAAAACTGGTTCAACCTCTCTCCAAAATAAATTGAAGCAGGTCATGAATAGGTTGTTTGATGATCTTACCGGTGCGTACGCCGGTGGCTTTGCAAAGTTCCTGCAATTCATCGGCAAAAACATAGGCTATTGAGCCTACAAAATTGCATTTATACTTATTGTATTGCGGGTATGATTTTATATTGGTATCAATAAATTCCAGCAGGCCATCATGCAGTAGCTTTTGAGCATATTCCGTTTCCCGTATCTGGTTTAAAAAGCGGGAAAATGATGCCAGGTAAGAGTTTCCGCCGGGTTTCTGATACACGTTTTTGATCACATCCTCACGGGTTAAGTGGTAGGTCGCTTCAAATTTGGCGTCGATATCCGCAGGCATTTTGCCGTACAGATAATCGGTTATGAGCGCCTTGCCAAACCAGGTTCCTGAGCCTTCATCACCCAAAACAAAACCTAAGCCATGCTGGCCGGCGTGTATATCATCGCCATCAAAAAAAGAAATATTGGAGCCTGTCCCCAGCACACAGCATAAGCCTTTCTCATGCCCGCAGGTGGCATAAGCCGAACCCAGCAAGTCGCTATCCACACTTATATATGCTTTAGGGAATAGCTGGCTAATGGCATTTGAAACAATCTCATGCCTGTCGGGACTGGAGCAGCCCGCGCCAAAAAAATAGATCTCGGTAATATCAGCAGCAGAGGCTATCAGATCGGCAGCCTGCTCCTGGAGTATTTTAACGATATCTTTTTCTGATAAAAAGTAAGGGTTTAAGCCTGATGTCCTGAATTGTTGTGCTTCCTTTTGTGGTAAAGCGAGCAGCCAATCTGTTTTTGACGATCCGCTATCAGCAACTAAGATCATGTGAAAAAATTTCTTCCAGGCCCTTGTGAGTAACAGGTTTATGAATAAACTGGCAAACGTATTTGTTCACCAATGATTTTTTAATATCAGTGGGATCAAGCGATGAGGATAGCATATATATTTTTATAGCGTCTTTATTTTCAATGGATATTTTTTCATATTCATCCAAAAACTCAAACCCGCTCATTTCAGGCATCCGGATATCCAGGAATATAAAATCGGGATGAACGGTACCCTGGCGCAATGCCTCTATGGCTTGCTCCGGCGATTGCAGGATGATAATGTTTTCGGCAAAATTGCCACTTTCTAAAATTTTACTGGTAACAAAATTATCAATGTAATTATCATCAATCAGCAGGCAGGTTTTATAACGGGCGCTCATAATCAAAATTAACTTTTAAATCGTTTAAAAGAGCATATTTGACAGATTATTAATCAACATTATTGAATTAACAATTCTGTAATAATCGTAATTTTTTTGTTAGATAACAATCACTCATAAATTTTAGCTCCTATACTTTTAAGTTTGCTATTAACCATATAGAGTGCTAATGTTTCTGACAGTTTAATATCAATATAAATTTTTAATAACTTGCCGGATGAAAAGATTTCCCCTGAACGTTTTTTTTTCTTTAATACTAATTTTAATGTCTACCAATATCAGTACCGCGGCAACCATGCCACAAATTTCATACACCGTAACCTTCCCCGAAGCACAAGCTCATTATGCTGATGTTGAAATGACTATCAGTAATTTAAAGCAAAATACCCTTGTACTTAAAGTACCCGTTTGGACACCCGGCTCGTATCTTATACGTGAGTATGCCAAAAATGTTGAGGCTTTCAGCGTAAGCGCAAAAGGCAACGTATTACCCTTTATTAAAACCCGTAAAAACTGGTGGAGCATTAATACACAGGGCGAAAAGGATATTACGATAGAATACAGGGTTTATTGTAATGAGATATCAGTACGTACCAGTACGGTTGATGCTTCGCACGCATTTATCTCAACTTCAGGCTTTTTTATGTATCCTGAAGGGATGCTGCATGATGCCTCAACTATCCATATTATACCTTATGATGGATGGTCGAAGGTTTCAACCAGTTTGGCGATGGTAAATAATGATCCTTTTACGGTAACAGCCCCTAACTACGATATTCTGTTCGACTCACCTATTGAGGTGGGCAATCAGGATGTATTTGGCTTTAAGGCCGCCGGTGTAGATTACGAGGTAGCCATGTTTGGCACCGGTAAATATGATAAGGAACGCCTTAAAAAGGATATGGCTAAAATTGTTGAGCAGGAAACTGCCGTTTATGGCGAAAATCCCAACAAACGCTATGTTTTTATAGTGCACAACTATGCTAAAAGCGGCGGTGGACTGGAGCATTTAAGCTCAACCGTATTGGGTGCCGCCCGCGATACCTATGCCAGTGAAACCGGCTACCAGGGCTTTTTAAGTTTGGTTGCGCATGAGCATTTTCACCTGTGGAACGTAAAACGCCTGCGCCCTATAGCTTTAGGTCCGTTTGATTACGACAACGAGAATTACACAACCGACTTGTGGATAGCCGAAGGTTTCACCGCTTATTACGAGGACATTATACTAAGGCATGCCGCTATAATCCCGGTTGATAATTATTTGAACGTACTAGGCAATGACATTAATTCGGTTGAGAACCAAGCTGGCAGAAAATTTCAATCTGTTACCGATGCCAGCTATGATGCCTGGATTAAGGCTTACCGCCCTAATGAAAACTCAGCTAACACTACTATATCTTATTATAGCAAAGGATCGGTAATAGCCATGCTGCTTGATCTGGAAATTATTAATGATAGCAATGCCAAATACTCGCTGGATGATGTAATGCGGCACATGTATGATGAGTATTACAAAGGTAAAGAGCGCGGCTATACCGATGTAGAATTTAAACAGGGGCTTGAGAAATATGCAGGTAAAAACCTGGATGATTTTTATAGCAAATATGTTTATGGGGTTGATGATATTGATTATAACACATACCTGGGCTACGCCGGTTACAAAATAACCGACGCACTGGTAGCAAATAACGACCCATCATTAGGCGTTACCACCAGTACTGCAAACAATAAAATAACCGTTACCAGCGTATTACGTGGCGGCGCGGCCTGGGCAGCTGGTATTAATACCGATGACCAGATAGTTACTGTAAATGGCACCCCAATAGCTAATATACAGGATGTTTTAACCGGCAGAAAGCCCGGCGATAAAATAACCATAAACGTTAACCGCGATGGGCAGCCAATAACATTGCAGGTAACTTTAGTAAAAAATGCACTGGTAAAATATAAGATAGAGTCGCTTGACGGCCCCACTCCGCAGCAACTTACCACAAGAAATAAGTGGCTTAAACTTTAATGATATATTACTTAAAAGGCTTATTAGTTTTGATTAATTAAAACATATAGTACAACACGATGTTGTATTAATATCTATGAAAACCATTAATTAAACAATTTACTATGAACTCATTATTGTATATCATAGCCGTTATCCTCCTGATTGGGTGGGCATTAGGCGTATTTATGTATTCTGCCACAGGTATTATACATGTATTATTAGTTATTGCAATTATAGCCTTAATATTAGGTATACTAAGGCGGCCAACTACTATATAACCCGGCAACGGTTATAATTAAGAGGCGTTTCATTTTAAGTGGAACGCCTTTTTTGTTAATAAACTTTCTTCGTGTCATTAATCCGCTGATTGTGCAGAGCAAATATGTTTATCGTATACTTATCGCTCGAAGCCGCTCATTGCCGCGAAGGCTTAGTCCTTTTGTCTTCGCCACAAAAGGACCAAAAAGGCTAGTCAGTAGAAATGCTTCTTTGCCGCACAGGGCCATACCCTGCAAATCAGGCAAAACCTGGGCTGCTATATTTTTACCCTGCTGTCGCTACGCGCTTGGCCCTTACCCTTCTGTAAAAATCTGCTATGCCCTGCCATTGCGCGCAAGGCCACCATCGTTTTGCCTTATTTCGCCTGAAGCTGTTCTACTGACGGGGAAAGAAAAAGCGTAGGCCCGCGGCAATGAGCGGCTGCGCAAGATATTAACGAGTCCCAATCCACCTTACAATTCGGCCACCCTCCCTCTTTTACTCAACTTTACCACCTGCCATAAAAGCTCAGCGCTCAATAAAGTAATAATAGCAAATACAGCAGCCAATACAGCTCCCTTTGTTGATGACAGCGCGCCGGCAAGGGCAGTAAAGTAAACGGCGACAGGTAGTATCAAACCTATGCATAAACCGGGCACGCCAAAAGGAATCTTAAAAGGACGATGCCTGTCAGGTTCTTTTATACGCATTTTTATTAGCGAGATATATTCAAGGGATAAGCCTGCACCATACACGATCACATCAATGATCAGCAGATCGGTAAACCCCCATTGGATCATACCGCTCACTACTACCGAACAAACAATAATAGATATGTAGGGCGTATTGAATTTTTTATGCTGCCTTTTTAATACGGTAGGTAAAAGCTTATCATCAGCCATCACCATGGGCACACGCGATACGGATAATAGCACAGAGGCATATATACCCAGGGTACTCGCCATACCACCGATAGCGATCAATGCACCCAGCCAATGCCCGCCAATCAACGCCGCTAACGCAGGGAAGCCATCATTCATTAAGGTGGTAGCGTTTATGCCCGAGAATTGAGCAACCCATATGATCAGCACATAAACTACCATCACTAATATAAAAGCGATCATCATGGATACCAGGTACGAGCGTACAGGTTTCTCAACCTCTTCGGCATAAGTGGTGGTATTATCCCAGCCTAAACAGTTCCACATTACGGTATACAGGGCCATTCCTAATGATGAAATACCTATGCCTTTTAATGACGGTGCAGGTATGGCAACGCTGCCCGCATGGTGATAAAATGCCAGTACGAATAAGATAATAAAAGGCGTTAGTACAACCGCGCTCAGGAATAAGGTTACTTTGCCTACAGGTACTATACCTAAAATATTTAAGCCCGCGGATGCCCATATGATGATGAGGCAGATCTCTGTTTTATGTAAAGACAACTCAGGATAAAAGAAAGCTGCATATTGTACAAATAAAACCGGGTATATGGCCAGATCGACGAAAGTATATAGCCAGGTCCACCAGCCTTCATAAAATCCCCAGCGGGTGCCTAAGGCATGTTTTACCCATTTGTAATAACCGCCGGTAACGGGCATCATGCTGTTTAGCTCAAGCACGGTATAAATTGCCGGTACATCCCACAATAAAGGGGTTATCAGCAATAATAATATGGCACCATGCTGGCCTGCATAAGTTAACAGGGGTTCGAGCCCGTAAGGGCCTCCGGATACAGTAAAGAAAATAACAGCGACAAGCTGTACCGGTCGGATTTTTTTCAATGCGGTTAATTATCAGCCATAAACATATAAAATTATATGCTCATGTAAAGCACTATAAAGCCGGTAAAAAAGCAAACTTATACCGCAATAGTATTTTAACAAGAGCGGTTGTTAAGAAATAGCTGATGGCGCAGTTAAAGAGCGTCATACCAATCATGCCGAGTACATTGTAGGAAAACAAGCTTATATGATAATGATAGCTTATCCAGTTTTCAACCGAAGGCAATACAAAGAATGTAAAAAAACTATGGTATAAATAAATACCATAAGTTTCATTCCGGGGATTAAAGATGCCAAATTTTAAAGGCTTGTCGCAATACCCAATCAACAGAACAAATACTGCAACTGAATAAAGCTGATTTGAAATACGCAGTGTATTAAGGCTATCCCTTATATGGGTATAATGGAAGAGATAATAGCTTTCAAAATTTGATGCCAGGAAGGTGAACAGGACAACAATAACTAAATATAAAAAATTCAGCTTTTTGATTTTTTGCACCACATTATTCTTTTTGATATAAACGCCAAGCCACATATAAAAAACAAATCCAAATAGCGCGGTAGTATGCGAGGCTGTATGGTGTGAAGAATATACATCATACCAGGTATAAAAAAGCGTAAGCATAAATAACAATGCACCAAAATATGGCGACTGTATATACCTTGCAAAACCAACTATGATAAGTAATGATAGCAGATAATTAGGAACGTACCAGTAAGCAGTGTATAACAATGAAAATTTCATTGACTTTAATATATCGTACCATTTAAAATCTGCATCAGTTAATGCATAATCCCGGATAAGCAGGAGTATAATGAAAATTGCAAATGAAAACACATATGGCTTTACCAATATATTCAACCTGCGTTTGTAATAATGAAAGGGATTGGCCTCTGTTACCTTATCCGCAAGTAAAAAGCCTGCAATCATAAAATAGCATATAGTAGCAAATTTAAAAAGCTGTCGCAACAGCAAATAGTATTCAATATGGTTTACTTTGTGTATAACCACATTATAGTCATTGCCTGCTAAAGGTATGCCACTGTGTAAAAAAACTATGCCTATTGTTGCAATAAACCTTACCAAATTTACAAATGGATAATTTACCTCTTTAACGTTTGTTATAGTTGATTGTACCTTATATGCCGACGCACCATGTATTGGAATTTGTTCACTATAGTTTGTTGAATCAGGGGTTGACATATAGTATTAAGCAAATTTAATTTTCTTAAAGATAAATAAAACATTCCTTAAAGGGGTATAGCCTACGGTTTCAAAATTATTTTTTTGAAAGAATTAATAGCAATATTGTATTATCTTCATTTAATGTTAATTAAATACATTCTATGACCAATATCAACCAAGCCACACAGTTCGCAAGCAAAGCTAAATATGGCATTGATGCTCCCGGCGTTATCCGTAACCTGGCACTTGCTGCTGTAGCGCTTTGTATAATTTCTATTTTCTTTCCTTTAATAAAAATAGGTTCGGTTGATATTGATGCCAGTGGTTTGATCTGGTCGGGATGCGGTTGCGGATTAGGCGCTGTGCTTATGCTGGCGTACTCGTTATGGGGTAAATTTAAGCACCGCGACCGGATGCTGAACCTGATTAGCTGGACAGGCAACGAGCAGGTTTTGGATGTTGGTACGGGTAAAGGTTTGCTAATGATAGGTGCTGCAAAAAGATTAACCACCGGTAAGTCTATCGGTATTGATATCTGGAATGCCGAGGACCTGACAGGTAATAATGTAGAGAATGCTTTACAAAATGCCGAACTGGAAGGCGTTAGGGGCAAGGTGGAGATACTAAATGAAAATGCAATGGAAATGAGCTTTGCCGATGAAAGCTTTGATGTGATATTAACCAATATGTGCCTGCACAATATTTATAATAAAGAGGGTAGAAAAACGGCCTGTAAAGAGATAAGCCGGATTTTAAAGAACGGCGGCACAGCCATAGTGGCCGACTGGCGTCATGTAAGGGAATACAAGAGTAATTTCGACGAATTTGGCCTCCATACAAAACTATTACCGGCTAATTACCTCACCACATTCCCTGCGGTAGGTATGGTACTGGTAAAAAAATAAATACCTGTAATTCATTTATTCCACATGCAGCTTAAAAGCTTTAGGCGACCCATATACATATGTTTTTTTGAAACAGACAGTACATTTAAACCTTTTGATCGGGAGCCAGAACAAAAAAAACTTTACAACGGCACCTCTTTTGGTGCGAAGCATTACGGTCCCTTGTTTACAATAGGGGCATTTTGTAGTGTATCTTTCTGACATTTATCTCTATTAATAAAATTATGAAAGAGGGATATATACACTTTTAAAATATTGCAAGTCAATATTTTATGCTAATTTATAATAATTATGCACATTTTACAACAATATTTTTTCAACCTGAAAAACATTTATTAAAAAATAATCAGGCAGGGTGTAGCATTTTAAAAATCGCCGTATCTAAAAGTCAAAATCAGCTAAATAATTAAAATGATTATGAAAAAGACAACGGCATTATTGATCGCACTTGCATTTATATTATTATGTATCAACGTTTTTGGTGAGGCCAAAATATATCCTTTCCAGGTAAAAGTTTCAGGCAAAGGCAAACAAGCCATCGTATTCATCCCGGGTTTTGCCTCCTCTGGCGATGTATGGGCCGCCACTAAAAGCACCTACGAAAAAAACTATACTTGCTACACCCTTACTATGGCAGGTTTTGCCGGTGTACCTGCCGAAGCAACGCCCAGTTTTAAAGGTTGGGAAGATGCTATTGCCGCTTACATCACCGATAATAAAATTAACAAACCCGTAATTGTTGGGCATAGCATGGGCGGAGGCCTTGCACTGGCTATTGCTGCTGATTATCCAACCCTTGCCTCCAAAATAGTTATAGTTGATGCTTTGCCATGCCTGGCGGCGATGAGCAATCCCGACTTTAAATCGAACCCTAATAATGATTGCAGCCCTGTGGTTGCCAAATTTACCAGCCTGACCGACCAGCAGTTTTACCAGATGCAAATGTATACCATCCCGCAGTTAATGGCTGATACTGCTCATTTAAAACAGGTAGTAGGTTGGTCGGTAGCATCAGACAGGAAAACATTTGCCGCCATGTATTGCGATTTCCTGAACACCGACCTGCGCGCTAAAATAACCGGTATAAAATGCCCGGCCCTGGTATTATTAGAGAGCAGTTTTGCTACATTTAAGCCAGCTATTGAAGCACAATATAAAAACCTTACCACCGCGCAACTTGCATATGCCACCAAAGGCAAGCATTTTATAATGTTTGATGATACAGATTGGTATAACCAGCAGCTTGCAGCATTTATAAAATAACCTATGGTATTTAACGATATCTATAAAACCTATTGGAACAAAGTTTTCCGCATATGCATGGGCTATGTGAACGACCACGACTGGGCGAAGGACATAGCACAAGAAACCTTTGTTACCATATGGCAGCAACTGCCAAAGTTCAGGAATGAGTCAGCTATTGGCACGTGGATATTCAGGATAGCATCAAACCATTGCCTGCGGCAGATTGAGCGCCAGAACAGGATGCCGCGCTCCGAAATGCCTGAACAAATAGCCGAACATATTGAACCAGATCGGGAACCGCAGGTTCAGTTTCTATACAAATGCATTGCTGAACTACCCGAAACCGATCGTTTGATCATTTCGCTGGAACTGGAAGATGTGAAGCAAGCCGAGATAGCCAAAATTGTAGGGTTGAGTGAAACTAACATAAGAGTAAAGGTTTTCAGGATTAAGGAAAGATTAGCTAAAAAATTTGAAAATTATGAGCACTGAAATGGATTTTAAAGCCTTGTGGAACAAGCAATCCACAAGTGACATGCCCGATACAAAAGAGCTGTTTACGAATGCCGACGAGTTGAAAAAGAAGACACGCAATAAGCTGATAAAATTAAACCTGGTATTGTTGGCAACAACTCCCGTAATGATATACATGTGGTTTAATATTGATAATGAGCATTTAACCACAAGGATTGGGCTAATACTGATCGTGTTGGCTATTGTATCCTATTTAGCCGTATCAAACCAGATACTGCCCATGCTGTTTAAATCAGATTTTGAAATGAGCAGCCAGGAATATTTAAACCAGCTGATCCGCATAAAACGCAAGGAGGACTTCCTAAATAAAGTGATGATAAATATTTATTTCACTTTACTATCAGCAGGTTTGGCTCTGTATATGCTGCAGTTTATTTCCCGAATGAGTGTAGCATGGGCAGTAACCTATGTTGTTTGGACTTTTGGGTGGATAGCATTCTCCTGGTTTTATTTAAGGCCCCGTGGCATCAGAAAGAAAGGAAAAGCTTTGAATGATATGATTGAGCGACTGGAAAAGGTGAACGGGCAGTTGAGGGATAGTGATTAGTAGAACCTAATAATAGAAATTGAAGTTTTTAAAACTAAGGCTTGTTCATCATTTAAACCATGTCCACTAAAACCGTTTGCCACATTATACAGTTATAGTAAAGCATTAAACAAGCTTGTTATGAGATCTATATGGAAAGGCTCTATTGGATTTGGATTGGTTAGTATCCCTATTAAATTATATTCGGCGGTGCAAACCAGCTCGCTTGATTTTGATATGCTGGATAGCCGCGACCATTCACGCATCCGTTACCAGCGGGTTAATGAGCATACGCATAAGGAAGTACCTTACGATAAGATTGTAAAAGGGTATAAACTGGACGATAATTATGTAATAATGGATGAGCATGATTTTGAAAGTGCCGCACCCGAAAAAAATAAAATAATTGAGATCGAAAGCTTTGTTGATATTGCCGATGTTAACCCTATGTACTACGAAACATCATACTATGCTGAGCCTGATACCAAAAACAATAAGGCTTACGGCCTGCTGATACAAGCGCTCATCAAATCAAAAAAAGCCGGACTGGCCCGTTTTGTACTCCGCAGTACCGAAAGTTTATGCATTGTACACCCGGTTAAAAATGTATTGGTTGTAACTAATATCCGCTTCGCACAGGAGATCCGCGATACCGATGAACTGAAGATAGAGGACGCCAACGTAAGCAAAAAAGAGCTGGATATGGGCCTCGCGCTCATTAACCAATACGCCGAAAAGTTTGATATAACCAAATTTAAGGACGAGTACAATGGGGAATTGCTAAAGATCATCCATGATAAAGCCAAAGGCAAGCAGGCTGTAGTTAAGAAACTAAAACCGCAAAAAGCTTCGGGCGATGACTTGTATGAGCAATTGATGCAGAGTTTGAGTAATAAGAAGGGGGCTTGAAAATCCGTGTCATTGCGAGCGATAGCGTGGCAACCTCGTCGCTTGCATATAAATGCGACGAGGTTGCTTCGTCGTTCCTCCTCGTAATGACATATTTTTTTATTGAAAAACTACCCTATCAACCCCGTTGAAAATATCAACTTAAACGTACTCCCCACATTCTTTTCTGATTGTACCTCAATTTTTATGTGATGGAATTCGGCTATGGATTTTACTATGGGGAGGCCGAGGCCAAAGCTATCTTGTTGCAGGGATTGCCGTAGCTTCTTAAAGCGATTAAAAATAAAAGGCAGATCTTCGGGGGCAATGCCTACCCCGGTATCTGTAATTTTTACCACATAGTCATTATTTTCTTTTAAGGCTTGTATTTTTATACTGCCATCTTCGCGGTTATACTTTATGGCATTATTAACCAGGTTAAAAATTAGATTGAAGAGCAGAAACTTGTTGACGTTGATGAGGCACCAATCATCCGTTACAATACATTCGTAACTAATATTCTTATCCTGCAAACGGATGGAGATCTCATCATAAACTTCCTGCAATAACTCGCTGATGGTGATCTTGTCTTCTTTCAAGAACTGGTCGTTCTCAATCTGCGATATCAGCAGCAGGGTTTTGGTGATGCTTTTGAGGCGGTTCAATATCTTTTGCATTTCCAGCATTCGAACCTTAAGCTCGTCAGCAATACTTTCCTCTTCAAACATGTTCTCGATCTTTGATTGGAGAATAGATATCGGCGTCATCAACTCATGTGAAGCGTTGGAAATAAACTCGCGCTCTTTCAGGAATGTGCTTTCGATGGTCTGGATCATCTGGTGGATGCTGAGATCCAGTTGCTGAAAATCATCGGTACTGGTTTTCACCTCTTTATAGCTACCAAAATTGGGGAATTTAGTACCTACCAGCTTTGTTTTAATAATGAGGCGCAAAGGGGCGAGCACATAGTTAGAGTACAACTGATCGGCAATAATGGTGAGGATGATCATGCCTACTAAAATTTCAAAAGCTATGTTCTGTAGCGGGCCAGTAGTTTCATTTACCGAATCAAGGCTGATACCTACCTCCAGCAGGTATTTCTTTTTATCTACGTAAAAATTGTGGCTTAATATGCGGTATTCGATGGTATCTGTTTCTACTTTACGCTGTTCGTTTTGGATAGTATCCAGATTTTCGATTAAACTATCCTCATCCAAGCTAACATAAGCATCCTTTATGGGTGTATAGGCCGCGTAACCCTGGCCATCCTGTATATAATTTTTTATACCCAACGCTTTTACCGTTTGCAACACCTTATCCTTTTGCTTGCGCAGGCGGTTATCGGTATAATTTTGGTTGATATTTTTGATCAGCTCGGGCAGTAGCAAAACAAACAGCGTTACAATAACCAGTTTTGATATGGTATTAAACCATGTAAGTTTTGTCCTGAGTTTCAATGTGCTAATGAGTTATCCTTATCTTGTATCCCAGTCCGCGTACAGTTTCCAGCCAATCTGCAGAAGCATAGGCATTTAATTTTTTGCGGATATTTTTGATGTGTGCATCAATATAATTGGAGTCGTAATCATCATTAATAATACTTCCCCATATATGTTCACTTAGCTGGTTACGGGTAACCGTTCGGTTCTTATTCAGGATGAGGTAAGCCACCAGGTCGAACTCCTTTTTGGTGATGGCCGATATGATATCGTTTTTATGGGTGATGGTACGCTCGGTAAGGTTTACCAAAAAATCGCCCAGTTCAACCACATTATTTTTTAGTCCGAATTTGCGGCGGGTAATAGCCTGCATTCGGCTTTGCAGTTCAAGCAAGGAGAATGGTTTAGCCAGGTAATCATCGGCTCCCATATCCAGGCCTTTAATGCGGTCATAAATTTCGGCACGAGCGGTCAGGATAATATAGGCTGCATCGGGGTTACTGCGTTTGGCCTCCTTCAGCAGGTCAAGGCCTTCATAATCAGGCAGGCCGAGATCTATCAAAATAAAATCGTACAAATTAACAGCCACCCGTTCGGATGCTGATGTACCATCATAACAAACTTCGCAGATGTAGTTGTAGTTTGTCAGAAATATCTCTAACTCACGGGCCAGCGCCCTTTCATCCTCTATAATTAAAACATTCATACTTAATAAAATACGTAGTAAAATGTTAAGTTGTAAAACGATTCCTTCCGGTTTAGTAACGCGCCTTCAACGTTAACCGGTATAGAGTATTTGTACGAAAACTCAAATGTATAATGCGGCCTGTTATACGCTATAGGTATTTTTATATTATAGTTGAGCGCATTAAACTGGCTATTATCACGTGCCTGTCGCGGCGCATCCGGGTCGCTGTAATATATGTTATCCTGGTGTGTTTGGTAGTCATGATCCATTGCGTAGCGCTGCACAAAGTTTTGCGTACCTAATATGGCGGTTATTGTTGGGTCAAATGAAAGGTAATCATTATCATCAAAAATGGTAAAGCTGCTTTCAAAGTGTTTGGTAGTATTAATGGTGACAAAAATATCGTTCTCATTGCCAAAAAGGTAGTCAACTATAACGCTTGATTTTGCAAACTTCCAGTCGTATGTATTTTTAACGTCGATATCATTTGCCGATGCCGATTTAATTACCTGCGCGGCATCGCGGTTAAAAAGGAAACGTGTATAGCTGGCCGCTCCTGAAAATTGCTTTGAAATTTTGTATAAGTACCCTGCACCCAGGTCGATCTCATCAAATAAAGGGTTATACCCCAAAACCTTTAACGCTGAACCGTATGCGAAGAAGCCATTTTTGGTATTATAGATCACATCTGTTGATACAAACGGGTAGGTTATTGGCCCCGTACGGCCAAAAAATTGCACATCGCTGCCGTATACCACTCCCGCGGATATTGACATTTTACGAATAACTGTATCCGTATCAGCAGTTGATTTAATTGTAGTATCAGTATACGGGCGTAGCTCTGCTGCTGCATTTACGGCATTGCAGGTGAATAAAAAAAGTACTACGCAAAAATATTTCATCAATCTATAAGTTGTCTGTTCAAAATATTAGTTACCATTTCTCCTGGGTATTTCCGGCGGGCGTTCCAAACCTTCAGGTCGGCGCTGGCGCTTCGGTTTGGGTTTCGGCGGCGTTTTGGCATCATCGGCAGCACCCAATTTTTCGGGTTTTGGCTGCCGTTTTGCTTTGGCTATCTCCTTAATTTTCTTCTTATCATCAAGCTCCTGCTGGTGCCTGGTGTTTTTTGTTGCAGAAGTATCGGTTGAAATGGGGTTATCGGACACAGGCACAGTAAGATCGTATTTTTTAAAAATAGGATGCCTGCGCTCCATTTTGGCAAATGATAAATGCGGCGCCAGCATCAATAACAGGACAATATACGCAAACCGCTTTACCATTTAGAAAGAGAAAAACTTAAAATTTGTTAAAATATCTATTCTTACTCAGAACTTATACAGGCAATCAGAGACTGTATAAAGGGGATATTATGAGCATAGATGATTGCTGCAGCCAGTTTTTTGGTACTATCCGCAGGTTTATATCGCTAAATTTAACTTATTATATTAAAAGGAAGATTGTAATAGAAAAAATTAATATCAGTCGGCCTTCTCTACGCCTTTTGAGGTATAGATACGGTTATGATCATCAATAATTAAACAGGATATTTGATTTAATTGGTTTATTAAATAAAGCCCGGCATTAACACCCATGTTCATTATCGGCGTAGCCATAGCATCAGATAGCTCAGCAGTTGGGCTGATAACACTCACACGCATGATTTCGCTAACCGGGAAACCTTTTTTGGCATTAACCATATTAGCTTGTGGCTTATTGCTGATGGCAGCATAACGCTCTGCATTAACAGATGTTGCTATACACATATTGCCGATATTCATGTTGGCAAATGGCTGTGTTTGCAACTCCGGGTCAGCTGCGCCTATGGTCCAATCGGCATTATTTGGTTGTGTGCCCCAGGTAAGCAGGTCGCCACCGGCGTTAATTACACCGCTGCTTACACCCTGCATTTGTAATATATATTTTGCCCTGTCGGCAGCGTAACCTTTGCCTATTGATGCAAAGCTTATACGCATGCTTTTCTCTTTTAAAAATACAGTAACAGCCTGATGGTCAAGTACTACATTTTTATAATTGCTGTAAGTATTTACAAAAGCCGAAGGCTTGGCATCAGTGGCTACAGTTTTATCGGCAGAAACATAAGTGATATCAAAAGCGCCATAAGTAAGCGCAGATATTTGTAATGAGCGTTCTATCAACCCGAAAATTTCACGATCAACTTTTACTGGCTTTACACCTGCATTACGGTTTATCTCGTTCACCTTGCTGCTTTCACCTAATGCGCTAAGCAATTTATCAACACGGTTTATTTCATTTATGGCATCGGTAATTTTCCCCTCAGCCCAAATAGGGTCATTGGCTACCAGGCTGATCTCAAATTGATTGCCCATCAGCCATATTGAACGCCTGAATATGTTTAAATTACTCCTTAAGGTTTTTACCGCCAGCATGTTGAATAAATTAAATTTTACGTTTGTAAACCATTATAAATACGAGCTTGTGAAGTATTTTGCTACATAATACAGCAAAACATATAGCATGGCTAATATTTAATATCTAAAGTAGCCGGGTATTATGAAAATGAGATGAAAACCCATTTGCGAATGTGCAAATATGCGGAGGTGTATATTATTTTTACAATTGGGAGATAGTGCGCAAATGGCTCTGATGTGCAGATGTGCAAATGTGCGGATGTGCAAATTAGTATGATGTGCTGATACGCACATTTGCATATCAGCACATCATACTAATTATGCTACGGTACCTTCCTTCAGTTTTTCCGCGTTTTCAGCGAATTGAAGGGCTTCCATAATTTCGAGGATATCACCGTTCATTACACCTGGCAGGTTGTAGATGGTTAAACCTATACGGTGCTCGGTTAAACGACCTTGAGGATAGTTGTAGGTACGTACTTTAGCTGAACGGTCGCCGGTTGATACCATGGTTTTACGTTTTTTGGATGTTTCTTCCAGGTGCTTTTGCAGCTCCATTTCATAAACACGCGAACGTAATACCTGTAAGGCTTTATCGTAGTTTTTAAGCTGAGATTTTTGATCCTGGCACTGTGCAACAATACCGGTAGGTAAGTGTGTTAACCTTACTGCCGAATACGTTGTATTTACAGACTGCCCACCCGGACCAGATGCGCAGAACAGATCCTTACGGATATCGCTCACCTGCAGGTCGATATCAAACTCATCAACCTCGGGCAATACAACCACGGTTGCTGCCGAGGTGTGAACACGGCCCTGGGTTTCGGTATCAGGTACACGTTGTACACGGTGTACGCCCGATTCATATTTTAATGTACCGTAAGCTTCTTCGGCAATTACTTTAAATACAATTTCCTTATAACCGCCTGAGGTGCCTTCGGTATAATCAACCAGCTCTGTTTTCCAGCCGTTCTTTTCACAAAAACGCATGTACATACGGTAAAGATCGCCTGCAAAAAGCGCGGCCTCATCACCACCTGTACCACCACGAACTTCGACAATGGCGTTTTTAGAGTCTTCCGGATCTTTAGGGATCAGCATCAAACGGATGATCTCTTCCATCTCATCGCGTTTTACCAATAGTTCATCCAATTCGCCTTTAGCCATTTCCCTGAACTCTTCATCCTTTTCGGTAGCTAAAATTTCTTTATTGCTATCAATATTGCTCATAATGTTGCGGTAAATGTTATACTCGTCAACAATTTTGGCCAGGTCTTTATATTCCTTATTTAATTGGGCAAAGCGCTTCATATCAGCCATCACATCGGGGCTGCTCAATTCAGCTTCAACGTTTTTCCAGCGTTGAAATATCGCTTCTAATTTCTCTAACATATATTTATTTGAAATAATTATAGCCAGCGCCAGGCTAGTAATTCCAGGTTTTGACTATTGGCTTTATATAAAAAAGCGCACAAAAATACGATTTTTTAGCCACATTTTAATTCACCGGAGTGTAAATAGATGTGCAGATATGCGGATGTGCAAATGTGCTGATATTTTAATGAATGAGTACCGATGTGACCTTCATTTGCACATACGCACATTTGCATATTTGCACATCAAAACATCTAACTAAAGTATTTCAAGCTCAATTCCTCTCCGTCAAATTCGGCGTAGGAGTTGTAGTTGATCCACTCACCCAGGTTTATGTAGCGGGTTTTATCGGTAAGGGGTATATCCAGCGGTAAATGCCGGTGGCCGAAGATCAGGAAATCATAATAGGTGGTTTGCAGCACTTCTTTGCTGTAAGTTACCAGCCACTCTTGCTCATATACCTTGCGGTCTTCTTTTTTATCGTTTACAATACGGCTGTTTTGCGACCAGCGGTTGGCTATGCCTATGCCTAAATTGGGGTGTAATCGCGCAAAAAGCCACTGGCATAATTTACTGCGGAAGATTTTCTTGAGGATCTTATATTTTCTGTCGCCAGGGCCCAAACCATCGCCATGGTGCAGGAAGAACTTTTTACCGCCTCGTTCTATTACCAGTTCGTTAGTGATAATAGTTGCACCAAATTCGTTCACAAAGTAATCGAACATCCACATATCATGGTTGCCTTTAAACATCCACAATTTTACGCCAGCGTCGGTTAACTCAGCCAGTTTGCCCAATAAACGGATATAGCCTTTGGGCACCACTGTTTTATATTCGAACCAAAAATCAAAAACATCGCCCATTAAAAAAACTTCGGCGGCATCTGCCTTTATACTATCCAGCCAGCGCACAAAACGATCCTCACGCTGGCGCGATGATTCATAACTACCTGCACCTAAGTGGATATCGGAAGCAAAATAAATTTTATTGCGGGTTGGCATGCAGGTAAAAGTACGTTGTTACAATGAAAAGAGAAAGGTTTAAGTATTACATTAATCCAACTCCAAAATATCCTAAAAATATGATCACCAAAAAAATTACCAGCATAGGGCTAAGGACGCTTTTGGGGTAATAATCATCATCAGGAAAATACCGTTTAAAAATAACCCTGCATAAAACCAGCGCGGTTAAGATCTTCAGTACAAGGAAAGAAAGACTGAAAACAATAAGATTGGTATTGGGGGTGGTCATATCTATTTTATAAACCACCAGTAATTTATTTTCTACATAAGTTATAACCGCTGTATATAAAATCAAACCCGACAATACTGTATAAAACGCTTTTTTGTATCCCGCTGCATTTAAATTTATGAGCAACAATGCGCCACCAAATATAGGGTCGAGCATTGAGAACCAAAAAATTGCCGTTTTTGAATATATTTCAACGTAATCACCACCCTGTTCTTCCGGCACGTTGTTATCATCAATTTCCATGCGCCAAATATAATACTAAAAAATATTGGCGCTAAGTAAATTGTGAATGTTCAGTTTTTTAAAATAATTCTCAGCCGGTATTAATTATATGTATTTCTTAAACTTATGTTGATGATAAAATAACCTGTCACTTAAACACAAATCTGCTATTTTCACGTTTTGCATTCATCAATAAGTTTGTTGTTCAGCTCATAAAATACTATGACAATTAAGTCGGTTACCTTTTTCACGTTATTTTTATTTATGCTGACAGCCGCATCTGCCCAGGACAAGTGGGAATTGAGGCGCAATGAGGACGGTATCACCATTTATTCACGGCAATCGCCCGATGGAAAGCTGGTAGAACTGCGCCTGCTCTGCCAGCTTGATGCTACCCCTGAAGAGCTTATAAAACAGCTGTTGGATATTAACAGCTACACCAACTGGGTTTACAGCAACAGAAAATCGGCCATTATAAAAAAGGTGAACGACCATGATATTATTTATTTTACCGAATCGCACCTGCCCTGGCCCATACAGGACCGCGACCTGGTAGTTGAACTTAATATAGAACCGGTTACCACCCCGAATGCAACGCAGATAATATTGGTTAAGAGTGTTGATGGCATACTGCCGCCCAAAAGGCATTTCATTCGCGTACCTTATTCGCTGGTAACTTGGCGCATAACACCTATACCCGGCAATAAAGTAAATATCGACTATACTTTTAGCCTTAACCCGGGAGGTAGCATCCCGAAATGGCTGGTGAATATGACCATCACCACAGGCCCTTATAAATCGTTTGTAAAACTGCGGGAGCTGCTGAAAGTGGAGCGGAATAAACGGTAAAATTGAGTCGCAGCTTTGAATTTCACCTTAAAAAACTATCTTTATTTCCTGTTTTAACCAAAAAATGACCAAAACTATTTGCTTAGCTGCATGTGCATTTTTATTTTGCAGTTTTACGTACGCCCAACAAATGACTATTAAAACACTGCCATACCCCAAAACCAAAAAAGTAAATACCGTTGATACTTACTTCGACACAGAGGTACCCGACCCATATCGCTGGCTGGAAGACGACCGCGCCGATGATACCAAAGAATGGGTAAAGGCTGAAAATACAGTTACCAAAAATTACTTGTCGCAAATACCTTTCCGGGAAGCTATCCGCAAGCAACTGGAAACCTTGTGGAACTATGAAAAATATAGCGCCCCATTTAAGGAAGGGCAATACACCTATTTTTATAAGAATGATGGCCTGCAAAGTCAGTCGGTTTTGTACAGGCAGATAGGTAACGGTGCGCCGGAGGTGTTTTTGGATCCTAACAAGTTTTCTGTAGATGGTACAACCTCTATGCAGGGCATCGATTTTACTAAGGATGGCAGCATGGCGGCTTACCAGTTATCTGAAGGTGGTTCCGACTGGCGCAAAGTGATCGTTATTAAAACTACCGATAAAAGTATTATTGGCGATACGCTGCACGATGTAAAATTCAGTGGCATAGCCTGGAAAGGCGACGAGGGTTTTTATTATAGCAGCTATGATAAACCCAAAGAAGGCAGTCAGCTTGCGGGATTGACACAGTACCATAAATTATTCTACCACAAGTTAGGTACCCCACAAAGTACTGATAAACTGATATTTGGAGGAGAGGCCACACCACGCCGTTACATAGGCGCTTATTTAACAGAAGACGAACGCTTTTTGGTAATAACTGCGGCTAATACTACAACAGGCAACGAGCTTTACCTGGAAGACCTGAGCAAACCGGGAAGCGGCATTGTGAACGTGGTTGATAACTTTGATAATGAGCATAGCATTCTGGATAATGTAAGCAGCAAACTGTACATCATCACCAACCTGTATTCGCCCAATTTTAAGATTGTTACTGTGGACGCGGCTACCCCGCAGATTGTTTACTGGAAGGACCTGATCCATCAAACTAAAAACGTATTAACGGCATCAACCGGCGGTGGTAAAATATTTGCCGAATATCTGAAAGATGCCACATCATTAGTTGAGCAGTATGATATGGATGGCAAACTGGAACGCACCATCAACCTGCCATCAGTTGGTACCGCGGCTGGCTTCGGGGCAAAAAAGGAAGAGAAGGAAGTTTATTATACTTTCACCAGTTACATTTATCCATCCACTATTTTTAAGTACGATATTGCCAGCGGGCAATCAACCCTGTATAAAAAATCGGGGGTAAAGTTTGATCCTGAGCAATATCAATCGGAACAGGTTTTTTATGCCTCAAAGGATGGCACCAAGATCCCGATGATCATCACTTATAAAAAAGGAACAGTGTTGAATGGTAACAATCCGCTATTATTATATGCCTATGGTGGTTTCGGGGTGAGTTTAACGCCTGCCTTCAGCACATCGAACATTATATTTTTAGAGCATGGCGGCATCTATGCCGTACCTAACCTTCGTGGTGGTGGTGAATACGGCGAAACATGGCACCGCAAAGGCATAAAAATGCACAAGCAAAATGTATTTGATGATTTTATTGCCGCTGCCGAATACCTCATTAAACATAAATATACTTCAAAAGATTACCTGGCTATTTCAGGTGGATCGAATGGAGGCTTGCTCGTTGGAGCTATCATAACGCAGCGTCCTGATCTGTTTAAGGTGGCTTTCCCGGCTGTTGGGGTTTTGGATATGCTGCGCTACAATAAATTTACTGCCGGCGCAGGTTGGAGTTATGATTATGGCACAGCCGAAGACTCTAAGGAAATGTTTAATTACCTGTATAAATATTCGCCGTACCATGCCTTAAAACCCGGCAATTATCCGGCAACCATGATCACTACCGGCGATCATGATGATCGTGTGGTACCCGCGCATTCCTTTAAATTCGCGGCGCGTTTGCAGGAATATCAGACCGGCCCAGCTCCGGTGCTTATCCGTATTGAAACCAAGGCTGGTCACGGTGCCGGTAAATCAACCGCCCAGGTTATTAATGAGCAGGCTGATAAATGGGCGTTTTTGTTTGAGAATATGGGGATTGGTTGGTAGTGGTATTGCTTTTAATTCCTGCATTTTTATCCCACCTCAATGACGCTCGGCGAGACGGGGTAAATGAGAAAAGGGCAGGATAAATCCCGCCCTTTTTGTTTTCCTAATATTTTCTTACCTACCATCGTGGCCATGATCATGACCATGATCACCATGTCCGCCGTGACCATTATCACCATGCCAGTGATTACGGTATTTATCATCGTGACTATCGCGGATAACTACCTGATCGCGCCTGCCGCGATATTGAGCATAACGGGCTCTTATCTGATCGTGGTGAACCCATGGCTGTGGCTGATTTACTACTACTTTGTAGCCGTGATATACATCATAATTGGCATATCTTGGCGGTAAAGCACGTGAGTGTACCCAAACATTATTGTTGAAGTATACATATTGATGCGCGTTTATATCATAATAAGAATCAATATCGGGCATGTAATAGTAATCGGCATGGTCGTATCCAACAGGCCCCCACTCGGGCTGACTGCCAATATTTATACCTAAACTAACATGTATTTGTGCATCGGCAAATTTGAATGACAGCGTGCTAAATGCTACAACTGCCATAAAGATTATTTTTTTCATAAAGTGTATATATTTTGCATGTATGACAACTATTATCGATAATAGTTTAGCCATTTATTGAAAATACATTCACTTCAAAAAATAAATACGTTATAAAATAACCCGGTAGAAAGTCTCAACGTATTGGTAATCAACCGTTGTGAATTGCAAAAAAAAGTGAAAAATTTAAATCTGAAAGCTGTTAAAAATCTGATAATTATTGATCGTCGCTATTGCTGGTAGTATCCGCTTTTTTGGTTGATATGGCTGCTAACACTGGTTTCCCAATCACTTTATAATTGCCTTGTCCTTTCAATATGGCATCAAGCTGGGTTTTATCCTGCATGGTTTTAACAGCCTGGGCCAGTTCGGTATCATATTTAAAATTAGCCAGGTAACGGCCTTTTTCGTAGTAATAACGTGAGGATATTTCATTTTCAAGCAGTTGTTTTATTTCATCCTTATGGATCTGCAGATCATTCTTTTTGGTATCGGCCAGTTTGGCTTGCAGGCTGTTGAATTCTGTTTGCACCTGGTCGAATTGCTTTTCCTTAGTGGCTTCTGTTTTAAGCTGGGTCAGCAATTTTTCGGTAGGACTGCTGTAGCTATAATTTTTATCCGACAGGAATTTCACAAAATCATTATAATCAGCATCAGACAAAGCAAATGTACGCGGATCGGGTATTTTGGCGTGTTTTTCACGGTAGAGCGTGGCATAATCAAATATCAGCAGTTTGCTCAATATGCTTTGGGTAACACTCGCAAAACGCTCTTGCTTCACAAAAATATCAGGGTAGATACCGCTGCCATCATAAACAGAACGGCCATCTTTTGTTTTAAATTCATGGATGAGCGAATCAGCAACTTTTACTACGCTGCCATCATCCTTACGGTGGGTGTAATCCAGCGCCTGTATGCACCTGCCTGACGGTACGTAATATTTGGCTATGGTTATCTTCACCAAACTATTATAGGGCAACGAAAACGTTTGCTGTACCAACCCTTTGCCAAAGCTGCGCTGACCGATGATCACAGCGCGATCAAGATCTTGTAGTGAACCCGCCACGATCTCAGATGCAGAGGCCGAATGACTGTTTACCAACACCACTAATGGCAGATCAGGCGCCATAGGCACATTGGTGGTACTATAAGTAAAGTTTTTTTCCTTTATTTTTCCCCTTTGCGAAACAACTTCAACGCCCTTCGGCACAAACAGGTTTACAATTTTTACCGCTTCCTGCAATATACCGCCGCCGTTTGAGCGAAGGTCGAGGATAACACCGTTGGGGTTGTTCTTTTTCAGTTCGGTTAAAGCATTGGTTACTTCATCGCCTGAATTTTCCAGGAACCTATCCAATTTTATATACCCCATATTGCCATCAACCATACCATAGTAAGATACGTTGGGCTGCTTTATCTCATCGCGAACAAGGTCTTTTTCAACAGGGGTATCATTATCGCGCTTAACCAGCAGCTTTATTACAGCACCTTTCGAACCTTTGAGCAGCGCGCTCACATCATCGCTATTTTTGCTATTAAGGTCGATGCCGTTTATTTTTACGATCTGGTCGCCGGGGCGTATGTCACCCTTTTGTGCCGGGAAACCCTCAAACACTTCAGATACATATACATTACCATTGCGCGAAAAAATGCTGGAGCCAATACCACCGTACTGGGTGCTTACATAGTGCAGCTTATAATCTTCAATTTCCGATTCGGGAACAAATTCGGTATAAGGGTCGAGGCCGTCGAGCATGGCATCGGCACCCGTTTTTATCATTTTTGCAGAGTTGATATCGTCAACATAATTTATGTTGACCTCTTTATATAGCGATGCGAAAACATCCAGGTTTTTTGAGATCTGGAACAGGTCATCATCAAAGCTCCATATAGCTGTTGCCAGTACTACTATCCCGGCAGATAATAACAGCCTTTTATATTTTGTTTTCATTTAGATACAGACGTGAGATTTGATGTTAAACAATATATTTAAACGTGTAATTAAAACCGAAGCGTTAATTACTAATGCATGTAATTAACGATCAATTATTAAAAATAAATATACGGCTTTTGTATTTAGCTATATAGCCTTAAAAACCTTACGAAAAGATTATAGTATCCTCTGAAATCCCTTTAGCTAAGATCTGCTAATTATAGCCTGTTATTATCAATATTTACCAGCGCTTTTTGCAGGGTAAATACTACATACTTTCTGTCGCGGTTCACCAGCTTCATTAAATTGCCGATCAGGCTTTCTTCCTGGCCCTCGGTATATTGCAACTGCGCATCACTTAGATGGTTATATTTCCTCTGGATCTTGATTTTTACCCGCTGCCAATCTTTATTTGATATGCTGATCTCTGCCATGTTTAAAATTTTAACAAAAATATAAAAATTGAAGTAAACCTCAACGTTATTTGGCATTCTGCTGGAAAGCTATTTAAAAACTACTTCAGGCAACCTTTTACGCGTTTAGTTTTTTGCAATTTCTTAAATACCTATTTAAAAAATTTGAATCAGTTGATTATTTTTAAATAGGTAAGCTCCTGTAGCACATGTTAGAAATATATGGCCCATCTGTGTCTTGATCATATTTACATCTCCCCCTGGTACAATCCAGTTTTTTAACATGTGCTCATTTACAATATAACCAAAATATGAGTTAATTCCATCTGGGGTTGTGCCAGCAACATAAATTTTATTTTTAGTCTTTTCTATATAGTAAATATTATAAGCGTTTGTAAAACTCATTAGTGTATCCACCTTGCCACTTTTCCTTTTAACATATAATTTATTATTATCATTATCGCGACTCACAAAATAGTTTTCAATAGAAATCTCGGCTAATAAATCTTTTTCAGGCAACTGCTTAATACATCTCCAATTATGCTGTGGGTCGCTTCCGGACAAGGAAAAAACCTTATTATCCCCAAAATTGGTAATTGCTAATTGTTCGTGAGGTTTGGAGTAGATATGGTATGGAAAGAACAACAAAGGGTGAAAGATAAACCTATCCCAGGTCTTACCACGATCAAAAGACCTATCCATTATACAATAACTGGGCTCGTGAATACCTTTCCACCTCTCCAATCCCCACCAAATGCCTTTATTATCAACAGTTAAATCGTCTAAGCGAAAGATTTTCTTTCCCAACCATTGCCATGTCTTTCCTCCATTGGTACTTAGCTCAATACCAATTGAGTGCCTAAGTAATATAATCGTATCTTTCGATAGCTCAACAATATCGTATATTTCATGATCCTTCTCAGCTTCCTTAAGTTCTTGTTCCCAGGTTATATGCTTTAATCTTAATCCGGCCTGGTAATTTTTTTTATTAGAATTATCCTTTGGGGGACTATTCTTTCGACATGAGCATATTATTATTAAAAGAATAGATAAGTAATAAGGTTTCATCTTCACAATTAGAACTACAATCTACATTTTTTTTAATAAATGCTTTATGAATATTATTGAACACCTGCAAAGCCTTAATAATGAATGATATGGGTAATTAAGGAGTTTTACAAAAAGCCTATAAACAAGTAAAGCCCCTGTTGGGCAGGGGCCTTTACTAACCAATTATAAACCTAAATTATGAGAAGAGCTGTAGGAGAAGGAGTCGAACCTCCACGGAGTGGTTATTTTCATTGCTGAAAGTTTCCCAATTTCTCCGCCACCGCGACAAGGAGGTGTGTCTGCCAAAATTTCACCATCCTACATTTTTGTTAATCTCAAGCCTTTGAGATTGCTGTTGGGGAAGGATTCGAACCTCCACATAGTGGTTAGCCCGCTTCGGGTTTTCCATGATCTACGCCACCGGGACAAGGAGGTGTGTCTGCCAAAAATTTCACCACCCAACAAGATTTTTTTAGAAAGAACGGTTAGCAATTGGTCGTTTGCATGTTACAAATCTAACAGACCTATCGTTTCCTTGCAAATATTTCAACGAAATAATTTTATTTTTAGTTTTATTTTAATTAAACTTGTATATTAGTATAGAATTTAAAATTTATGTCTCATAGAAAAGCCCCAAATTTAGAAATTGATAATCTTGACATCCAGATTTTATCAATTTTAATGAAAAATGCAACAACTCCGTACACGGAAATTGCTAAAGAGTTGATCGTTTCGGGCGGGACCATACACGTGAGGATGAAAAAGTTGGAGGAGATGGGTGTTATAAAAGGTGCCACACTCGAGGTTGATCCTCAAAAATTAGGCTATGATATTACCGCTTTCCTGGGTATTTACCTGGAGAAGGGATCGCAATATAATGAAGCCGTCAAGCAGTTGAAAAATGTTAAGGAGATTGTTGAGTTGCATTACACAACAGGCAGCTGGAGCATTTTTGCCAAAATTGTGTGCCACGATACCAATCACCTGCGCGAAATTTTGAACGAGAATATACAAGGTATAACTGGCGTACAACGTACAGAAACCTTTATCTCGCTTGAAGAAAGCATTAAAAGGCAGATAACGCTGGAATAATACAGCAGTATATTTATAATATGGAGGGCATTGGTAATCAAATGATTATTAATGCCCTTTTTAGTTTACAACCTCAGAGAGTATTTTACAATTGCGCTCGTCTGTGACGAGTGCTTAACACTGTAGGGCATTTGCAATGCCCGGGCGATACAATCGCAAAACCATTTTAAGTACTCGTCACAGACGAGCGCAATTAGATTTAGCCGCAAATAAGCTGCTCCGTAGGAGCAATATATTGGTAGAAAATAATCATGTACGTTTCCGTAGCGCCGTAGGTGCTAAACCAATCACAGGGATATGCCGAATATGTTATGTACCTACGGCACATTTCCATCTGTTTACTCTATTTCTACCAATATTTAACCCCTCTGGGGTTTCATCTGTCGCTTCAATCTTTCCAGCCTCCGCAGGGTCTCTCGCAGAGGACCCTGCGCGCAATGCATATTCTATCCTGAAATAATTTGTGAACCTCATGGTCCTCTGCGAGAGACCCTGAGAGGACGTTTTTGTTATCTTATTTAAACTTACTCTTCAAAGCCGCTAACTTCATTTGCAGATCACCTTCCGGTTCACGTTCTGTATGCCTGTTATTATTGGGTTTATTTAATGCTGGCTTTTGTACCGGTTTATTAAAGCTTGGTTTAGCTGCAGATTGATTTGCCGGTTCCCTTTTTTTGTTCTCTTTCATTGATAATGAAATCCGTTTGCGGTTCACATCAACCTCGGTAACCGTTACCTCAACCTTTTGGGCAACTTTTAAAACTTCGTTCGGGTCTTTGATATAGCGATTGGTGATCTGGCTTAGGTGCACCAAGCCATCCTGGTGAACGCCGATATCAACAAAAGCGCCGAAATTGGTGATGTTGGTTACGATACCTGGCAACTTCATGCCGATCTTCAGATCGCCTATAGCATTCACACCATCGGTAAAGCTGAATTGCTCGAATTGTTCTCGCGGGTCGCGGCCCGGTTTGGCAAGCTCGGCCATGATATCATTCAGGGTTGGCAAGCCTACAGTGTCAGATGTGTATTTGGTAAGTGGAATGCTTTTGCGCAGCTTGTCATCTTTCATCAGGTCATTCACGGTACACTTCAGATCGGCCGCCATTTGTTTTACCAAATCGTACCTTTCAGGGTGAACGCCGCTTGTATCCAATGGGTTATCCGCATGGCGAATACGCAGAAAACCTGCCGCCTGTTCAAAAGCCTTATCGCCCAAACGGGGAACTTTCTTTAACTGGTCGCGTTTTTTAAAGGCACCGTTCTGATCACGGTACTCCACAATATTTTGTGCCAGTTGTGGACCTAAACCCGATACATAGGCCAGTATTTGTTTTGATGCCGTGTTCAGCTCTACACCTACAGCGTTCACGCAGTTGATAACCGTATCATCCAATGAAGTCTGTAGTTTATTCTGATCCACATCGTGCTGGTATTGCCCAACGCCAATCGATTTAGGGTCGATCTTTACCAGTTCAGCCAGTGGGTCCATCAACCTGCGCCCGATGGATACCGCTCCCCTAACCGTAATATCCTTATCCGGGAACTCATCCCTCGCTACTTCCGATGCAGAGTAGATAGATGCGCCGCTTTCATTCACCATTACTATGGTAGCACCGGGTAAATTCAGGTTACGGATGAAAACTTCAGTTTCCCGGCCCGCGGTTCCGTTGCCTATGGCTATGGCTTCAATATTATGTTTTTCAAAAAGATGCTTGGCAGTTTTTTCCGCTTCCCTTGCCTGACCGGCGCCGGTATGTGGGTAAATGGCTGTATCTTCCAACAGCTTGCCTTGCTCATCCAAACAAACCACCTTGCAGCCTGTACGGAAACCGGGGTCGATAGCCATTACACGTTTCTGGCCAAGCGGCGCGCCCAATAGAAGCTGGCGCGCGTTCTCGGCAAATACGCGTATAGCTTCTTCGTCGGCTTTCTTTTTGGTGAATAAGCGCACTTCGGTTTCCATTGATGGTTTCAGCAATCTTTTGTAACCATCGCCAATAGCCTGCTGCACCTGGTTTGATGCCGCGTTGTTACCTTTAACGAACAGGTTCTCCAAAGCAGCCAAAGCTTCTTCTTCCTGTGGTTTTATATCCAGCCAAAGTATCTCTTCCTTTTCGCCGCGGCGCATAGCCAGTATCCGGTGCGACGGCGCCGTCTTTACAGATTCCGTCCACTCAAAATAATCTTTGTATTTAATGCCTTCTACTTCCTTACCGGGGATCACTCTTGATTCAAAAGTTCCCTTCTCAATAAACAGCTCTCTTACCTTGGTGCGGGCCTCAGCATTTTCAGCTACCTGCTCCGCTATGATATCCCTTGCGCCTGCCAGTGCTTCTTCAACACTGTTAACGCCTTTTTCTTCATCAATAAATTTAGCGGCTTCGGTTTCAGGATCGATGCGGTGCTGTTCGAATAACAGATCAGCCAATGGCTGTAAGCCTTTCTCTTTAGCGGCGGTTGCACGGGTTTTACGTTTAGGGCGATAGGGCAGATAAATATCTTCCAATGCCACCATGGTTTCGGCCTCGTTAACCAGTTTCTCCAGCTCCGGGGTTAACTTACCCAGGTCGGCAAGCGATTTTAAGATAGCTTCACGGCGTTTATCTAACTCCCGCAGTTGTTGTATACGATCGCGTATTGCGGCCACCTGTACCTCATCTAAGGTACCGGTAACCTCCTTGCGGTAACGGGAGATGAAAGGTACTGTTGCGCCCTCATCAAGTAAGGCAGCGGTAGCGCTTACCTGTTTCTCGGCGATGGAAAGTTCGTTGGCTATTTTTTTATAATGCGTGCTCATTTGTCAAATATTCGGGTTGCGAAAATGGTACTCTTTGGGTGAAAAACAAAAAGGAGTTTTAAACAAATCGTGAGAAAAAATCCTTTGTCATTTCCTTTAGATTAGCTTCAACAAAATAGTGATGGTTATTATTATTGTTGAAGCTTTCTTTTTGCTTCTTTTTCTTTGTTAATAACCTTGAATTTTGTGGATAAAGTTAACAGCGGTAAAG